>Ga0193730_1000032_pt1 | contig 50683 bp, 36 predicted proteins | sample U1a1metaG_FD_144919 | JGI IMG/M metagenome (GOLD analysis project Ga0193730, IMG submission 144919) | Soil microbial communities from a riparian zone of the East river system, Colorado, United States - U1a1 | ecosystem: Environmental > Terrestrial > Soil > Riparian zone | place: USA: East River...
GAAGACCGAAGCGAATTACAAACTCGCCACGCCTTTGGGTGAAGCAGGATCGAGCGTGCTCATCGACGATCCGCTCTATGCCGCAAAGGCCGGCGACGTGCTGCAACCAATCTTTCTTAATCAGAACTATTTGGTGATTGGCGTAAACAAGAAGACCGACGCGGATCTGACTGAGTACGCGAAGCAACGCGACACCCTGATGCAACAGGCGCTGACTGAAAGAAAGAACCAGGTATTCGGAGATTATCTTTCTTCGGTGATGATGGGGATGAAGCAATCCGGCTCAATTAAAATTTATCAGGACGTGCTCGACACGGTAGCAGAGGAAGAACCGCAAGCGCCGCCGCCGAGGCGCCCGCAGTTACCGATCACGAAGTAGGCAAGACGAAGTCTCTTACATCGCGAAACGGCGTCTCGGCATCTTCAAAATCGGGGCGATAGTAAAACGCGGCGCCGTCGAACTCTTGCATCCAGCCTTCTTCCATTCCTAATTCTTCAAGCGCTGAGACGGCGCGCAGCCATTCTGTCTCTCTGATTCGACGCGAAAGTAACGTGTAACGCCGATTGGTCCCGGCAACGTTTGTCGGATAGTACTGGGCCATCAGTGAGACGGCGACGCGCGGACTCAGCTCATCGTGAATCCACGCAAGCGATTCACGCAACCCGCCAATATCGTTCGGCAGCACTAACAAACGAATCACCAGCCCGCGTTTGAGCAAACCATCCTTGTCGTAAACAAGTTCGTCACCGGTCTGCCGGTACATCTCGGCGATTGCCGCGCGTGACACTGACGCGTAGCTGCGAACTTTTGAATACAAGAACCCCTCGTCATCTCCCGCATATTTCAGATCAGGAAGGTAGACATCGACGATGTCGTCAAGCAGCTTTAATACTTCGACTGAATCGTAGGCGTTCGTGTTGTAAACGATCGGCAGGTGCAAACCCTGCTCGGCCGCGATCAAAATCGCGCGGGCCATCTGGGGCGCAAAGTGTGTGGGCGAAACGAAATTGATGTTGTGACAACCACGCGCCTGCAGCTCGAGCATCATCTCAGCCAGACGCTCGTGCGTTACCTGATTTTTGATTTGCTTTTTGTGCGTTTGCGAAATCTGATAGTTCTGGCAATAGACACATCGCAGATTGCAGTTTCCGAAAAAGATATTGCCGGCCCCACCCGTGCCAACCAGCGGCGGCTCTTCGCCAAAATGGGCCGTGTAAGAAGAAACAATCGGCAAGCGGCCCGAGTAACAAGCGGCGATTTCGTCATTCAATCTGTTGTTGAAGCAATCGCGCGGACAGACCGTGCAGCGTTCGAGCAAAGCCTCTAATGCTGCGACGCGATGGGTTAACTCGCCGGAGTGCAGTAAGCGAAGATAGGAAGGTTCGAAAGTTTCTAACTGGTCTTTCATCGTTCCAAACAGTTTTGATTAGCTTGTTTTGGTTTCGTGTCGTTCCGTGTGATTTCGTGGAGAAATGTTTTCGCCAAAGACTTAAGATATCCACGAACTCACACGAACAGTCACGAAGAATCATTCACTCTTCTTCCGAAAATGCACGTAATGCGTCTTATGTTGCTCGACTAACTCTTTGGGTACCACTCTTCGCGTGATGCGCCAGATGAAATCCATCTCAGCGTGGGTCGTGCTCAACGCCAGGCGCGCCTCAAACACGAGCAGGATGCTGCCGTAGAAAAGAAACATCGCGCCGACCAGCCCCATCACCACCGGCACCCACGCGCCGCGCGCACTAAAGAATGCCACCACGCCGATCGCCACGCTGGCAGCCACAAAGACACCAACCGCCAGATAAAAAGTTGTCAGCGCGCGCTGCAACAAGCGTGAGCGACTAGTCAGCTTGTCCAGTTGATCGTAAAGCATGGCGCGCTCTTCATCGAAAAACTCTACGCTTTCATTCGCGTCACCCAGATGACGCAAACGATCTGACAACAGCCGGACGCGATCGACAATGCGACCCAGTCGCGTCGAAGTCGAGAGGATCATTGTGCCGCTGGCTGAGATCAAAACTGCCGGCGTGATCATGGCGGTCAGGACCGCGAGCGATGAAGTTAAAGCGTCCATGCGATTTACGAACGGACATTCTAGCGGCTCAGAACGATCGAGGCCAATTTGGAGTGCGGCGGCTTGACGCCGCTTTTCAGCGGGCGCAGACACTCAATCATATCCAAAGCGCCGTCAAGGGCACCCCACGCGAGATGCTCGCGCGGGGACCCCGCCGCCGGCGCACTCCAAATTCGTTAATCGACGGACAGAAGCCTTTTGTCCTGAACATTGAACCCTGAACTTTATGATATTCTCGCCTCGCTCTTGAACAAAGGACGATGGCTGATAACACGTATCACTTCGTCGATCGCTGGCGCGTCGAAGGTGACGTGAAAGAAGTCGCGGACATCCTCGAAGATGCGTTGGCACTACCGCGTTGGTGGGGATCAGTCTATTTCGACGTAAGAGAGATTGAACCCGGCGGCGAAGGCGGCGTCGGCAAATTGATCAGCCTGCGAGCCGGAGGTTGGTTGCCTTACACACTGCGGATCAATTTCCGGACAATTGAATCACGTTATCCGCACGGCTTCACCATGGACGCGACCGGCGACCTCGAGGGCAAGGGTATTTGGACGTTTGGGCAGGACGGGCCATTTGTGAATGTAACCTATGACTGGACCATCAAGGCGAACAAACCGCTTATTGAAAAGCTTTCATTCTTACTTAAACCGATTTTTCGATCGAACCACACTTGGACCATGAACCGCGGGGAAGAGAGTCTGAAACTTGAGTTGCTCCGCCGTCGAGCTGGCGCTTCCGAAGAGATCGCTCGGATTCCACCGGCCCCTCGTGCTTCCTTCATAGTAAGAGTACTTGGATTGAATCGCGCCAAATGACATGTTCTTCCTTGAACTTTATTTTCTATTTTACCGGGTCCCCAGGATGATGACTCGCCTCGCGCGCGAACGTGGGCGCAGTGCTTTGGGATGGAGTCTGCTTGGGATTGGCGCATGGGTTGGGGCTGAGTTGGTGGTACTTTTGGGCGCTGGTTTTCTCTATGGAATCGGTGAGGCGATCTTCGGTTGGCCCATGCCTATTCCCACTGGCTTCAAGGCTCTAGCTTATGTGCTTTCGTTGGTGGCGGCTTTACTAAGCGCTACCCTGATTTCACGTATCCTGATGCGAACACCTACAGAAAAGCATTTTCCTGTTCCGCCACCGCCACCCGAATTCTCGCGAGAGCCCGAACGTGTCGATTAACCAACACCCACAATCATCCATTGCCTGGATTCCTGATCTTGTTTACACAGGCGAGCGATTTGAAAGCGGCTTGGCACTGGTGTGCGATGAAGCAGGAACAATCGTGAAGGTTCTGCGCGTGGACGAATTAGGCGACGAGAAGAAAATCAATCTTCCGCGGCGCGCCTTACTGCCGGGCATGATTAATGCTCACTCGCACGCGTTTCAGCGCACACTCAGAGGACGGACTGAATATCGCTCCACGGGCCAGCGAGACAGTTTCTGGACGTGGCGCGAAATGATGTACTCAGCGGCCATGCGTCTGACTCCTGAAGACATCTATGACGCTTCACGCATGGCATTTCTCGAGATGACGTTGAGCGGTATTACCACCGTTGGTGAATTCCATTATCTTCATCACGCGCCGGACGGAAAATCTTATGACGATCCGAATCTGCTGGCGAAAGAAGTCCTGCGCGCGGCCGGAGACGTCGGCTTGCGCATCGCGTTGTTGCGCGTCGGTTACGCGCGTTCGGGTTTTCAAACGAAAGTGAATCCGAAGCAAGAGAGATTTATTGAAAGTGACTCCGCGACTTATTTGAAAAACCTGGAGCGACTCATTGCCGACATAACTCCGGGCACTAGCCCGACCATCAGGGAGGGCTCATCTTCTGGCGCAAAAATCGGAGCCCTCCCTGACGGTCGGGCTAATGCCCCGCATGCCAGCATCTACGTTGGGGTCGCGCCGCACAGCGTTCGAGCTGTGCCGCTCGACTACTTAAAACACGTAATCACATATGCAAACCGACACGATCTAAAAGTCCACATGCACGTGGCCGAGCAACCTGCCGAGGTTTCTGCCTGCATAGAAGAACACGGCCGCACGCCGGTCGCTCTGTTGCAAACTGAAGGATTGCTAAGTGAACGATTCACGGCCGTGCATGCGATTCATGTGACTGCTAAAGCCGTTCGTTCATTCGCCGAGACGGGCGCTATCGTCTGCGCATGTCCAACAACTGAACGAAATCTTGGCGACGGAGTTGTGCCGGCGGATGAATACTTGAAGCATGGAGTGCCGATCTGCCTGGGAACAGACAGCCACGCGCAGATTGATCTCATGGAGGACGCGCGCGAGGTTGAATATCACCTGCGTTTGCAGAAGCTTGAGCGAGCGGTGCTCGATCGGGGCAGTAGCCCGACCGTCAGGGAGGACGTCTCAGCGGTCACTCAAGCATCATCATCGCTGGCTGTTTGCTTGTTTGATTGCGCCACAATCAACGGCGCACGCAGCATCGGCGCGCCGGGTGGCGCGCTCGAGGCCGGACGACCGGCGGATTTCTTTACCGTCGATCTTGATGATCCCTCGATCGCCGGCGCCTCGAAAGACGATCTCTTGCCGGCGATTGTTTTTTCTTTGTCGCGCGCAGCCGTGCAAGAGGTTGTCGTAGGCGGCAAGCCGATCGTATCGGAGGGACAACATCTGATCCAGGAAGAAGTCGTCGAACGATTTAATGAATTGCAAAAGCGATTGTGGGGTTAATTTTCGGAGTGCGGCGGCTTGACGCCGCTTTGGTACGCAGCAATTCAGAAGAGCTCCTGAAAGCGCCGTCAAGCCGGCGCACTCCAAATGATGACCGTCGAACAAACACTCGCTGAACTGGTCGCCATCGATTCCGTCTCTTCCCGGTCGAACGCCGATCTCATCTCGTATCTCGAAGCGAGGTGCAAAACTGTCGGTCTCATAACTGAACAATTCCCTCATGTCGATCAGCAGGGCGTCACTAAAATTAATCTCGTCGCGCGCACGAGCATGGGGCCAGAAATCGAACTCGCGCTCGTCGGCCATACCGACACAGTCCCCTACGATCCGGCGTGGACAGATGCACTGCGACTAATGGAACAGGACGGTAAGATGTTCGGTCGCGGAGCGTGCGACACGAAAGCGTTCATTGCCGCAGCACTAACCGCTCTCGATAGCATCGATCTGACGAAATTGAAAAAGCCGATCGCTCTGATCTTCACGAGCGATGAAGAGATTGGTTGTTTGGGAGCTAAACGTTTAGCGGCAGCGAAGCCATTCAACTGTCATTATGCGATCGTCGGCGAGCCAACTTCGTTGCAACCGATGCGCGCCGGTAAAGGTTATTGTCTGGCGGAAATTGTGGCGCGGGGGGGCGAAGCCCACAGCGCGTATCCTCAACTTGGCGCGTCGGCGATCTTTCACGCGGCGCGCTTGATCCAACGCATCGAACAAATCGCCGCAGACTTGAAAAGCGATCGGCGCGATGGTTTTGATCCGCCGTACACGACGCTGAACGTTGGTCTAATCAACGGCGGCTCGGCGAAGAACGTGATCGCCGGCGAGTGTCGCTTCACCCTCGAGTGGCGAACCATACCTGGGCAATCGCCTGATCATGTCTTGAGTAAAGTAAGAACCGCGATCGCCGATTTGCAAGCGGCTGACCCCGATTTTGCTTGTGAGATCGATGCCGGCCGGGCGGACGATAGTTTCGAAACGCTCGCTGAATCAGCATTGGTGAAGTTCCTCGAAGAATGTTCGGCCCAAAGTTCGGGCACCGTCGCCTTCGGTACTGAAGCGCCCAGCATGATTGCGCTGGGCGCGGAAGCGGTCGTCTTTGGTCCGGGAGACATTCGCGTCGCCCATCGCACCGGAGAATTCGTTCCGATCGATGAATTGAATAGCTGCGTGAGCATCCTGCACCACGCGATCGAAAGGTTCTGTGTTTGAAAGAAGTCAGTACCGGCAGCGGTAGCGACCGGGTAATAATCCTTCCGATCGATCGCTTACAATCAGCCGCGACCCGGTCGCTACCGCTCCCGGTACTGACCTCATCGTCAACCTGAGAGACTACCGAGTCAATTATGTCCACGTGCGTGGCTCGCTTATCATATCTCCTCATCTTGCTTCCCGAGGTCTGGAAATAATGAATCGCAAATTCAAACTGTCTCTGCTGGCTGTCGTCGCCGTCGTTTGCTTTCAGGTTCAACTGATCGTCGTCAGAGCTAACGTTGCCACCGGGCCAATCACCCTCTCAGTCGATGCGACCGAAGCACCGCGCAAACTTTTTCACGCGCGGATGACGATGCCGGTCGCGCCCGGGCCGATGACGCTGGTCTATCCGAAATGGATTCCCGGCGAACATGGACCAACCGGCCCAATCATTAATCTCGCGGGTTTGAAGATTGCGGGCGGCGGCAAACCAATTTCCTGGCGCCGCGACGACGTCGAGATGTACGCGTTTCACTTCGAGGTGCCCGCCGGAGTGCGAGAGATCGAAGTTGCGCTCGATTTTCTTTCACCGACTTTTGCCGGGGGCTTTACTGCCGGCGCATCGACGACTTCTCATTTGGCAATCGTGACCTGGAACCAACTGCTGCTGTATCCGGAAGGTGCGAACATCAGCGATGTCACTTTCAAAACAAATCTGACGCTGCCGGAGGGTTGGAAATTCGGCACCTCACTTCCCATCTCTAATCAGTCGGCGAGAAAAATCGATTTCGCGCCGGTATCGCTGGAACGGTTGGTAGATTCGCCAGTGCTGGCGGGCGAATACTTTCTGGTAATCCCGCTGTCGGCAAATCCGTCGAACGAGATCGACATTGCCGCGGACAACAACGCTGATTTGGCAATCAGCCCTGAACTCACGACCGTGTTGAAGCGAGTTGTCTCAGAAGCTGTTTCGCTTTTCGGTGCAACTCATTACACGCACTATCACTTTCTGCTTACCTTGAGCGATCACACTGCGCATTTCGGTCTCGAGCATCACGAATCAAACGACAGTCGCGTATCGGAACGGACGTTGCTCGATGATGCGCTGCGCGATGTTTCGCTCGGCGTGCTGCCGCACGAGTTTGTGCACTCATGGAACGGCAAGTACCGGCGGCCGGGCGGATTGACGACGCCGAATTACCAGGAGCCGATGAAGGGCGAACTGCTTTGGGTTTATGAAGGATTGACTGAGTACCTCGGAAATCTGCTGGCCGCGCGCAGCGGCTTGTGGACTGAACAGCAATATCGCGATCATCTCGCCGAGGTCGCCGCCGATCTCGATCACAAGCCCGGTCGCATGTGGCGGCCTCTGATCGATACAACGATCGCGGCCCAGCTTCTTTACTTCGCGCCGGATGAGTGGGGTTCGGTGCGACGGGGCGTTGATTTCTACGATGAAGGCTGGCTGATCTGGTTGGACGTCGACACAAAGATTCGCGAGCTGAGCGGCGGTGCGAAAACTCTGGATGATTTTTGCAAGCATTTTCACGGGGCCCCCAGCACAGAGCCAACGGTCAAGACTTATACCTTTGATGACGTAGCCAACACCTTGAATGAAGTCGCACCGTTCGACTGGCGAAACTTTTTACTCGCGCGTTTGAATTCGACAGACTTCCATGCGCCGCTGGGCGGCATCGAACGGAGCGGTTGGAATCTGGCATATCAACCGACACCCAACAGTTTTTTGAAGGATTATGAGAAGGTGAGCCACGGGGCAGAGCTGGGATATTCGATCGGCCTGCGCCTTAACCAAGACGGCCGTATCGCCGATGTCATCGAAGGCATGGCGGCCGCGAAGGCCGGCATTGGGCCGGGAATGAAAGTCATCGCGGTAAACGGCAAAGCTTACTCGGCGGATATTTTGCGCGAAGCGATCAAAAAGACGACCGATCCGCGGCATCGCCGGATCGATCTGACAATCGACAACGAAGGGCACCTGGAAAATCATCAACTGACTTACGCTGATGGCGAGAAGTATCCGGTGCTGCAGCGAGACACGGCAAGGCCGGACATGCTGTCAAAGATCATCGCGCCGCTGACATGGTCGAGATAGCTCTGGCGCAAAACTTCGTTTAGAGGGCGGACTCCGCCAAACCTGTAACGCGCGGGACAAGTCCCACGTCTAAACAGATATATTCTGAATTCTGATTCATTGGTCTTACACATTATGCGTTTTCTGTTCACGTTATCCGTTTTACTTCTTTGCATTACCGCTTCAGGTTTTGTCGTTGTCGCCCAAACCAACAACACGCCGTTTCCGCAACCGACCGAGCTGCAACAGGGCCCGCCCCTGACCAACGAGGAATTCGTGCGGATGCTTTATCAATTACCGGCGCATCCTGGCGAAGTCGAAAAATTAATCGACGACGTTCGCAAGCGCGGCATCGCTTTTTCGCTCACACCGGGTTTGCGATCGCTGGTGGCCACCAAGAGCGGCAACGACGCGTCATTGATACATACTTTGGAAGAAGCAGATCGCCGGCGCACGAATCCCACCACCGTCACCCCGTTGCCGCCAATCGCTGAATCCGCGGAACTGCTTGAGCAGGCGCGCAAAGCCACGCTGGGCGCGGCCGAGAAGATGCCCGACTATCTGGTCAAGCAACAGATCACCAGATCGCACGCGTTCGGACAAAGCAAGAATTGGGCAGCGTACGATCGTTTGAGTATCGCGGTCAGCTATCGTCAGAGCGCCGGCGAGGATTACAAACTGCTTTCGATCAATGGCCTGCCGGTGACCGAAGATCAGAATTACAACATGAAGCTGGGCGGCACGATCTCGACGGGCGAGTACGTGACCGCGCTCACTGAACTCTTCAAACCAGAGAGTCGCGCGCAATTCACTGCCGTGGACACTGACACTCTGCGCGGACGCCGCACGATCATTTTTGAGTACGAAGTAAAGCGAGAGAATTCCCATCAGTCTCTCGGTTGGGGCGAAGGCGGATCGATCAGGCAACAGACTATTTCCGGTTATCGCGGGCGCCTCTGGATCGATCGCGAAAATTATCGGGTGCTGCGGCTGGAAGATATCAGTACCGAGATCGAGCCGGGCTTTCCGATCACGGCCGCCAGCAAGATCATCGATTACGATTGGGTGACGATTAACGAACAGCCTCACCTGCTGCCTTTGCGCGCCGTGGTGGAACTGACTGATCGCTATCAGGGCCAGACTGAGCAAACGCGCAACGAAATTCTTTTCCGCGGCTATCGCAAGTTCGGCGCGGAAGTAAAGATCATCGACGTGGACGAAAAAGATTTTCCGGCGGACAAGCCGGAAGAGGAAACAAAGAAACCGGAAGCCCCGCCAGCCCTGAAACCACCGGTGAAGAAACCGTAAAGAGACAGTTCCGGGCATTAGCCCGACTGTTAAGGAGGGCGTAGATTATGGAACCGCTTGCGCCGGCAAGCGGGTACCCGGTCGCTAGCGCTCCCGGTTCTGTACCGGAGCCTTCGCACACACATCAGGAGGAATCATGTTGCGCTCCGCCCTCGTAACCATCGCCCTTGGTCTTCATCTCTGTGTCTTGGTTTATGCTGGAAATCCCAAAACCGCAGTCGCCGTCATTCCGACGGACACGCAACCGCTAATTAATCGCGAACAGGAAATTGAGCTGGCGCTTAAAGCAGCGCCGGTCCACCTGCGAAAGGATGCGACCGTTTTTGTTTTCACGAAAAATGGTTATGAGAAAGTCCGGACCGGAAGCAACGGTTTCAATTGCATGGTCAACCGCGACGGAATTCAGAATGGTAACAACGCTCTGCTGCCGACGTGTTGGGATCCGGAGGGCAGCAGAACTATTCTGCCGGTGATGTTGCGCGTGGGAGAATTGCTGGCGCAAAACAAATCGGCGGCGGAAATCAAACGCGACATCGATGAAGGGTTCGCGCAGGGACGATTTCACAGTCCGGCGAAGGCCGGCATCGCCTACATGCTCGCGGGTGACATTCAGTTCGATCCGAAAACCGGTCAGACTTCATCCACCGTATTTCCACCACACTACATGCTTTACGCGCCCGGGGTTACGAATGCCGACATTGGTGTGACCGGAGCAGCTTTGAAGCAAACGCCCGGACTGCCTTTCGTTTATTCGGGATACTCAGGAGACACGCGTACCGCTTACATCATCGTCCCGGCCAATCAGAGCGCCGGACACGCGATGCACTAATCGTGAAGTTTTCTTTGTCACGCATCTTGCGAGTTCGCACTATTCTTCCTTAATTTCTTAATCAGATGATCGATTGAAAACCGATCGTCTTCGCGCGGCATCATCAACACAAACAGCAGAAGCGCCAGACGCGGAATGACGTGCGTGTGAAATTCGTAAAGCGGTTCACTCAGCAAGTGTCCAAACGTCACGATGGCCAGCACAACTCCTAGCGCGACCAGCGCATCGCGGGTGCGCAAGCCAACGATCACCAGCGCACCGGCAATCATCTCGATGAAGGGAATGGTGACACCGGTGGCCCACAAAGACCACACCGGCAGAAAAGTGTTTGAGTAAGGTAAAAACCATTTGCGCGCATGATTCAGCGGCCCAAGCTGAAAGACTTTCCAAACGCCGGCCATGAAAAAGATCAGGCCGAGCACGAGCCGCGCAAAGAGAATGGCCCAGGCGCGATTGGGATTGGGCGCACGGATGTTCATTGGTTTCCAGTGACGAACCGACGGCGCGTCATGTTATGCGGAGGAGTGATCGAATGCAACGATTGCATGTACTCACCACCCGCGTAGGCGGGTAATCGAACCGACTGGAGTGCAACCGTCCGGGTTGCAGCGTCGCGTTAACGAAGCTCATGCAAGCGAGGACGCTTGCGCTCCAGTCTCCTGATCCCATCCGCTCACGCGGATGGTACTGACTACTTCCACGCCACTTGAATCCAGCCTCGCTCTAGCTCATCATTATTTGTATTCATGGCTAACGTTGCCTTACGGATTTCAGAGAATGTTCCCGGCGATTTCTTTGTAGATTCAACATGCATCGATTGCGATGCGTGCCGGCAGATTGCGCCTAACATCTTTGCTGAGCACGATGACGCATCGGTCGTTTTTCATCAACCGGAAACAAACGAACAGACGAAGCGGGCCCTGATGGCGCTTGTCGCTTGTCCAACAGGCTCGATCGGGACCATCGAGCATCATGATGCGCACCTCGGAATCGATGCCTTTCCTGAGCTGATTGCCGACAATGTTTACTATTGCGGCTTTAACGCCGAATCAAGTTTCGGTGCGTGGAGTTATCTGATTCTGCGGCCCGATGATGAAGGCGGCAACGTGCTGATTGACTCGCCGCGCTTCGCGACGCAACTGGTCAGGAAAATTGATGCGATGGGTGGCGTGCGCAAGATGTTCCTGACACACAAGGACGACGTGGCAGATCACGATCGCTTTGCCGCCAGGTTCAACTGCCAGAGAATCATGCACGCGGACGATGGCGCTGAGCGTCGCGGAATCGAAACTGTGGTTAGGGGCGAGGATGCGATTCAGATCGATCGGGACCTGATTGCTATTCCAGTGCCGGGCCACACGCGTGGACACATGTCCTTGTCATATCGAAACAAGTTTCTTTTCTCCGGCGATCATCTCGCGTGGTCACCGAATCGGAATTCGCTGATCGCATTCCGCAGCGCCTGTTGGTATTCATGGTCGGAACAGACACGCTCGATGCATAAGCTTTTGGATTATGATTTTGAATGGATACTGCCGGGGCACGGGCGAATTCATCATGACAGCAAGACGAACATGAAAACACCCCTTCGCGACTGTATTGAATGGATGAAAACGCGCTAATATGCCCACCCGCTTTCGAGGAGACCTTCAAGCTGCTCCCTCTCCCTTTCGGAGAGGGCTGGGGTGAGGGTCTAGCGGACGGTACTTCGCCCTCACCCTAACCCTCTCCCAAAGGGAGAGGGAACTAAATTATTCTCTCTCGAGGAGGAGAAATGAATTTTTTGCGGCCTTTGATTTGTTTAATCTTAGTGGCTTTGGTGGCCGCCGTCGGCACGGCCCAGGATCCAAACGTCAAGCATTTCGAGAAAGACGGTCTGTCCTTCGACTATCCGGCAAGCTGGCAGATCAGCGACCAGAGCACCGGCCAGATGCAGTTTCTTGAATTGTCCCAGGGCGACGTAATCATTCGCGTGCGCTCGCCGCGGGAATGGTTGAAAACTCCGGACAAGGAAGCGCACGCCAAAAAGCTGTTTCAGGATCAGTACGTCGATAACTTTGCGACGCAATTCCAACAACAAGGGCTGCAGCCAAAGCGTTCTCCGGTTACGACGCAACTGGGCGGGGCCGACGCCGAAGGAGTTCGTTTGCGGGTGGTGATGGATGGTCAACCCGGCGGATTGGATTCGTATTATCGAGTCATATCTGATCGACTGGTCCACCTGTCTATCCTTGGATCCGAAACGGACATTGCAAAAGATGCTCCCGCCTGGGACATGATCCGCAACAGCTTGAAAGTTGAGCCTCCGCCAGAGCCAAAAGCATCTCCGTCGCCCAAGGGCAAACCATAAACTTACTTGAATAAAACTAGTTTGGAGCAGAAACCGTGATCATTGGACTTCCGAAAGAAATCAAAGACAACGAATATCGGGTCGGGCTGACACCCGCCGGCGTGCGCGCGTTGACTGATGCGAATCACCGTGTGTTGGTGGAAAAGAACGCGGGCGAAGGCTCAGGATTTGATGATGAGTTATACACGCGCGCCGGCGCCACGATCGTTTCGTCCCCCGACGAGGTGTGGGGCGAAGGTGAAATGATTGTCAAAGTGAAGGAGCCGATCGCGCCGGAATATCCGCGCATGCGCGAAGGTCAGTTGCTTTTCACTTATCTTCATCTCGCTCCGGACAATGAGTTAACCGAACAACTACTGAATCGAAAAGTCACTGGCGTTGCATATGAAACGATTACGGATCGCCGGGGTACCTTGCCGCTGTTGACTCCGATGTCTGAAGTCGCCGGCCGCATGGCGATCCAGGTGGGCGCTCACTATCTGGAAAAAATGAGCGGCGGCCGTGGCATCCTGCTCGGCGGAGTGCCGGGCGTGCCGGCGGCGCGCGTCGTGATCATCGGCGGCGGAGTCGTCGGCACAAACTCCGCGAAGATCGCCGTCGGCATGGGAGCACATGTAACGATCATCGATAACAACCTCGATCGCTTGCGCGAACTCGACGACATTTTTCTGTCAAAGATTTCCACGCTCGCGTCCAGCGCCTACATGATTCATGACGCGTTGACGACGGCTGATCTGATCGTGGGAGCGGTGCTGGTGCCGGGGGCGTCGGCGCCGCGTCTGGTTACGCGCAACATGTTGAAAGACGTTGCCGACGGCGCTGTAATCGTGGACGTCGCCGTCGATCAAGGCGGTTGCGTTGAGACTACGCATCCAACCACCCATTCTGATCCGACTTATTACGTTGAAGGCGTTCTGCATTACTGCGTGGCCAACATGCCCGGGGCCGTGCCGCGCACTTCAACTTTCGCGTTAACGAACGCGACCTTGCCCTATGCGCTGAAGCTGGCAAATCTCGGATTCAAAGCCGCGGTGATGAGCGATGCGGGCCTGGCTGAAGGCGTGAATACCTACGCCGGCAAATTGACTTACAAAGCAGTGGCGGTGTCGCAGGGAAAAGAGTACACGCCGCTGGATCAGTTGCTGGACAGTTAATTGAAGAGGCCCGCGAGACAGTTCTTCAATTCTTCCGCTTTGACTGGCTTATCAAGAAAGACATCGATCAGATTTTCACTCGAGGCTGCAGCAGCTCTATTTTCCTGGCCCGTAAGCAGGACGATTGGCACCTTTGATAATTTGGGATTGCTGCGTAGAAATCGTGCCAACTCATGGCCGCTCATCTGCGGCATCACCGCATCGGTAATTACCGCATCGACGCGCGACGTGAGCGCGCACCTCATTCCTGCTAATCCGTCTTCCGCGGTGATCACCTCGTAGCCGGCGCGTTGCAGAGTCACTTCCAAATACCTGCGCACGGAACGGTCGTCTTCGACCAGGAGAATGCACCTTTGCTTGGACGCGGCCGCGCTCAATTCCCCGTCTGATGTCGTTGTTGAAGGTTCAGATTCCATCACTTGGCTTGTTCATCAACTAGGGATTATAGGCGTTTGTCTGACGAAACATCGAAATTGGCGAGGAACACGAGAGTAAGCTCCAGCCTTCAGCATTGTCAACGGCCTCTACATTATGAGAACTCCGCGTTCCTGCTAATCAACAAAGCGAGCCGGTCTTGATATACTCTCTATTTGCGCTTACTTTGAATTTCTTAATCGTCCCTTCAATTATTAGTCGATGTACGAATTCGCTGTCACACCAGCAGTAAATCAGATCCGCCGGCGCGGTGTAACGATTACCGACGTTACGGCCGGATCTATCGCCGCAGAGCTTGAGCTTGAGCCCGGTGATCGCATCATGCGGGTCAATGGGCGGGTCGTACGCGACTATCTCGATTTTCGTTTTCAATCGTCGGGCGAAACCGACTTGGTGTTCGATGTTCGCAAACACACCGGTGAAGACTGGGAGTTGAACATCGAACGTGATGAAGCGGAAGATTTCGGTTTAGGCTTCGAGCAGATCGTGCCGCGGCAATGCGCGAACGAATGCCTTTTCTGTTTCTGCAAAGGTAATCCGGAAACGGCGCGCCCATCGCTGTTCGTGCGCGACGAAGATGTGCGGCTGTCGTTCCTTTATGGAAACTACACAACGCTGACGTCAATCAGCGAAGATGAAATGCGCCGCGTTATCGAGCAGCGACTGTCGCCGCAATATGTTTCGGTGCATGCTACTGATCTCGAGGTGCGTGCGTACCTGCTCGGCATTGATAAAGAGCGCGCCGACATCAGCGGCAAGATGCAGCAGATGATTGATGCCGGCATTGAGATTCACGCGCAGGTTGTGCTCTGTCCAAAGATCAACGACGGAGAGATATTACGACGCACGATTTACGATCTGGCAAAGCTCCATCCACACGTGAGCAGTGTTGCTATTGTTCCGCTCGGGCTGACGCGCTACTTGAATGATCCGCGATTGACGCCGGTCACACCGGAGTGTTGCCGGACAGTAATCACCGAAGTTTCGGCCATTCAGCGAGATTTGAAGAACAAATTAGGAACTACGTTTGCTTTTCTGGGTGATGAGATTTATTTGAAGGCGGGACGCAATGTTCCTTCGCGAAAGCACTATGGTGACTCTCCGCAAATTGAGGATGGTGTCGGCATGGTGCGCGGCTTCGCCAATCAATTCGATTCATTGATGCGCGCACTTGAGCGTAAACATGTCTCAGAAGCGCAATCGTTAGGCAGGGCAGTCCGCGGATCGGTCATGACAGGAACTTTGTTTGCGCCGGTCCTTCGCAAAATGATCGAGAGAATGAACCAACAAGTCGGAACGCGCCTGGAAGTTGTCGCAGTCGAAAACGATTATTTTGGCGGCGATGTCAGCGTGGCCGGCTTGCTGACCGGCGGTGATTTTTTGGCGGCACACGAGCGCGTGCGCGGCGATCTTGTGATCATCCCGAAGGTCGCGCTGAAGAGCGACGAGCCAATCATGCTGGACGGCATGTCGTTCGACGAATTGCAAGAACAGTTTAATGTTCCCGTTTATGCTTTTGATTTTCCCGCTTTCGCGAGCGCGATAAAAAACGGATTCACCCCAACGACTCGGGCACGAATAAGCGAAGCTGCTTGAAATCCATCGTCCATCCCCGTCGATGATTGAATCTCATCCAAACGAACGCGCGTTGGCCCAACCGAAAATTCTGGACGTCGGTTGCGGCTGGAACAAAACTCCCGGCGCGATCGGCATTGACGCAAACCCCAAGGCCCACGCCGACGTCGTTCACGATCTTGGATCAATTCCCTATCCTTTCCCTGATGACGAGTTCGACGACGTCATTTGCCGTCATGTCGCCGAGCATGTTCCGGATGTGATGGCCTTTGTTGCCGAACTTCACCGCATCACCAAGCCCGGCGGCAGAATTCTGATCGTCACCCCGCACTATTCGAACCCCGATTGGGCCACCGATCCGACGCACCGCAACCACTTCAACAGCTATTCCTTCAATTGCTTCGTCGAAGACCGGCAGCTCTTTCCCTTCTACACCGATGTCAGACTCCGGCCCATTCGCACCTACGTTTCGCTCGCGAATGTTTGGCGAGTGATTGGTCTGGAACTACTCGTCAATCTCGATCGGCGCTGGCCTAAGCTTCGCTTCACGAGAAAGTTTTGGGAGTTCTATCTCAGCACGATCTGTCGCGGCAAAGAGCTGCAGTTTGAATTCCTGGTTGTTAAATAGGTCTGGAAGTCTTCAGTGATCGACCGCAAGATCCCACTGGTAGGGGATCACTATCGGTTCTCCAGGATTCACAAATTCGTAGGGAAATCCGAAAAGTCAGGGAATCGATAATCCCGACTCGCGTAATCCAGTAAATGCGCGCGCATATCGAAATGTTTCGCTCTGGCATAATCGTTGCGGTTACCCGACTCCCCCGATTTTTATCCCCCTGCCCTTGGAAATTATCTTGGATTCCTTTTTAGGTTAGGAGAGGAGCTTACAAAATGCTTACGCACACTCAAGCGAAGGGCGTTAGTACGTCAATCGCTTCTTTGTTTTTCTTAATGACAATGCTGGTGCTGGCTGCTGTGACGGCGACGGCCCAGGAGACAACCGGCTCTTTGAGGGGCACGGTTGTCGATCCGAACGGAGCTGTCGTGGCCGGCGCCAACGTGACGCTCACCAACACCGCGACCGGAAGTTCTCAAACCAAACAAACTTCCGGCGATGGAAACTTTGAATTTGCCAAACTCTCGCCGGGAGACTACACGGTCACCGTGGAAGCCACCGGCTTCAAACGCTCGCTCAGCAAGGGCGTTTCCGTAAAACTCGGTATCGTCAACCCCCTCGATGTCAAACTCGAAGCGGGAAACGTAAGTGAGACTGTCACGATTGCGGCTAACACAGAAGAGATCGTGCAGCGCGATCAATCACAGTTATCGACGACAATTGAAACCCGAAAGATCGAAGACTTGCCATCAAACGCGGCCGGATCAGGTCTGGACACTCTCGCGTTGCTGGCTCCCGGCGTTATTCCCAACAACAGCGGTGGCGTCAATACGAACGGGACCGGTTTGTCGGTTAACGGCAACCGTGCGCGATCGAACAATTTTCAGATCGACGGTTCTGACAATAACGACCTGAGCGTCGCCGGCCCAGCGCTGTTCGTCGATGCGCAGGACTCACTTCAGGAGTACCAGGTCATCACCAATAATTTTTCAGCACAATATGGACGAAACCAGGGTGCGATCATCAACCTGGTTACCAAGAGCGGAACAAACGATTTTCATGGCACTCTGTTTGAACATCACCGCGACAATAAAGTGCTGGACAGTCTCGATAATATTGAAAAAGCAGGGGGACAGCTAAAACCGAATCCCAGCCTCTTCAACGTTTTCGGCGGCCAGGTAGGCGGCCCGATTTATTTGCCAAAATTCGGCGAAGGCGGCAAGAGTGTCTGGAAGGGCACCAACAAAGCTTTCTTCCATTTTGATTATCAAGGCATTCGGAATCCGGCACAGGTGACATTGCGCAGCAGTTCGCTGGCGATTGTTAATTCTGAATTTCCGCGACTGCTCGCGACTTTCCCAGGCAACAACGTACTCGCGGCCATTACACAATTTAGTGCGTTCGCCTTCGGGGCTACGCCACGCACCGACCTAACCGGTGCGAGTACCGTCTTCATCAATCCGACGCTGCCGGCGGCAACTCGTGTTAGTGCAACCCGGCGTCCCGGCGATCAGGGACCGTTCACAATTGGCGGGCCCTTTGATGTGGTCAACCTCGGCGGAACACTTTTCCAGGCGGCGAATCCGCAGCGCATCGTTTCCGAGCCGTTTACCGAAAATTATTGGGACTTTCGCTTTGACGTCAAACCTAATAATAAGGACAGCGTAACTTTTCGCTTCCTTAAGCAGAAACAGCTCTTTGTAAACACCCTGGCGTCATCGAACGGATTTGACGGTGACCTTCCCGCAACCAGCAGAAATTTCGGCGGCAATTGGACGCGGCAGATCTCCAGTTCGATGGTTAACGAATTCCGCGCCACCAATCAGCGGATTGGCGTCGAGTTCGGTGGATGCAGTGCCACAAATGGAGGATGCGTTCCAGCTCCCCTGGCGATCGGACAAGCGTATACAAACATCTCGTTCGGTGGAGTGTTAGGTCTCACTAACCCCTCGGAGACGTTACAAACGATTGGGCCGGCAACCAATCTGCCACAAGGACGGGTCGGCAAGGTTTATCAATTCGCCGACAATTTGAGCTGGACACGCGGCAAACATTCGCTCATCTTCGGCGCTGAATTCAAGCACCTTAATGAAGTTGTCCCGTTCCTGCCGAATTTCAACGGTCAGTTCGCTTACAGCTCGGTCACGCGCCTGCTCAATAACGCACCGTCCGGTATCTCGGTCACCGCTGGTGATCCGACGCTCGCGTTTACTGAGAACGATCAGTATTACTTCCTCCAGGACGACTTCAAGCTGCGTTCGAATTTCACCTTGAACCTTGGAGTCCGTTACGAATACACCGGTCAGCCAATCAACAAGCTGCATGAGGTCACCGTGGCCCGCGAAAGCAGCGGCCAGGGATTTTTTGATCCAACACTGCCGCTCAGTGTCCGCACGGTGCCATCGGTTCCGGCAGACAAGAATAATTTCGCACCGCGGTTTGGATTCGCATGGTCGCCGAAGTTTGAGCACGGCTTAATGCACAAGCTCGTCGGCAATGACGCCACCGTAATTCGCGGCGGCTACTCCATTGCTTATGACGCGTCGTTTTATAACATTCTGCTGAATGTTCAGAATGGCGCACCGTTCTCAGCCGCCATCGCGCTCTCGTCAGGGAACGTTTTGTCATCGACCACGACGTCACCACTGCCGCTGCCTGCGAATGCATTTGGCAACATCGTCAGAGATGCCGCATCGGCTTCCGGTGTGTTGCCGCTGGGCAAGCTGAATCCGTTGTTCCTGTCCCAGACACAGGTGGCCCCGGACTTTCACTCGCCGTATTCCGAGCAGTGGTCATTTGGTATTCAGCACCAATTCGGCCGGAATCAGGTAGCCGAAGCGCGGTACGTAGGGAACCGCGGAATTGGTCTGTTCCAGAACATCAACGACAACTTCTTCGCGGGCCCAATGGCCAACGGAATTACCAATTGGTTTGGTACCGGAATTAACCTGCCGGCCTTCCCGCAATTTTTACCAGCTGGAGTGACGGCGCAAGTATGTACGGACAATCCGGCGACGCCGTTCGTCAATGAGAGTGCCTGCAACGGCCGCATCAAGCGGCAAGCCGGCATTACCACGCGCGCCAATACGGCCACGTCCAACTACAATGGTCTGCAAACGCGATACAACGCCCGCCTGATGAAGGACTCGTTGTCGCTCGGAGCAGCCTATACCTGGAGCAAGACGATCGACGACGCGAGCGAAATCTTTGCCTTCGACATTGCTTCAGCGAACGCTCAAAATCCGTTCAATATCAACGGCCCCGAGCGCAGCATCTCGCAGATTGATCGCCGCCATGCTTTTTCGGCTAACTTCATTTACCAGGTTCCTTTCTTTAAGGAGCAAAAAGGAATTGTCGGACACGTGTTGGGCGGCTGGCAATTAAATGGAGTTTACGTATTGGTCAGTGGTGAGCCGTATACGCCTGGCCAATTCTTCAATGGCAGCGTGCTGGGCGTGGGTAATGCTTATCTAACTTCGGGCGAACGGCCGTTCATTGGAAATCCGAACGCCGATCCCCGATTGGTCGGCATCAGCCAAACGGATGCGTTTCTGATCTTTGGAGCGCCGTTGACTAACCCGAACGGCTTCTATTCATTCAACGAGATCAACTTGAATGGTAACTTCGTTTCGGTAACACCGGCCCAGGTTCACTTCATCGCCAACCTGCCGGGTGCGGCAAAGATTTTTGGCACACCCTTTGGCGATTCAACGCGTAACTCGTTGCTTGGTCCAAGACTCAACCAGTTGAACATGGGATTGTTCAAGCACATCAAGTTGAAAGAACGGCTCCAGCTTGAGTTGCGAGCTGAGGCTTACAACGTGTTGAATCATCCCAATCCCGGCTATGGTGTTAACGGCGCCGGATACCTGCCAGACTTCTTCGTCGAAGACGCAGGCGTTCCCGGTTCCAGCTTTGGCCAGAACTCAGACATTGAAATGGCGCGACGCATCTTTCAATTCGGTATTCGGCTGAGCTTCTAATTCACCATCCACCTCAACCCTGGGAGAGCCGTCAAAGGCTCTCCCATTTTCTTTTGTAAGCAAATGAAGCGACCGCTCGTCTTAATCGTCATTCCGTTTCTGTTGTTCTGCTGCGCCACCGCCCAAACGCGCAAAGACCCGACCTCCACGAATCAACCCGCAACCGGCGACGCGAGTATTAAGGGGATCGTGCAAATGCCGGACGGATCCCAGATCGCGGAACCGATGAAAGTCACGCTCAAGGTGCTGCGCGGAGATCAAGCCACAACCTACACGGATCAGCAGGGAAGATTCGAGCTTCAGCACGTTGCAGCCGGCGACTATACGATCGAGGTTGAAGCAGATCGCAGTCGGGATCGTTTCGAGATCCTGGATGAAAAAATTACCGTCCGCACCAACACGCCAAACTTCGTAACGCTTTCATTGAAAGAGAAGCGCCCTGGCCAAAAACCAATTCGCGATAGGACCGTTTCGATTGCAATGCTCGATCAGAAAGTCCCCCCGGCGGCCAAACGCGAATTCGATAATGCAACGAGCCTCGCGCGGCAGGGCAATTTGCCGGAGTCGATTGCGGCGCTGCAACGCGCGCTGGCGATTTACCCGGATTATTTGATGGCGCTGAATGATCTCGGCGCACAGCTGATCGAACTGGGCCGCCTGGACGAGGCACTGGCGCCCCTGAGGGCAGCGATCAAGATCGATCCCAGCTCATTCAATCCACAGTTGAATCTTGGGATTATTCTGGAGCGCAAAAAGGATTTTCCCGCCGCCCTGGCTGCGTTGGACAAGGCGCTCTCCTCTGAACCTTCGTCGCCGGCTGCGCACCTGTATGCCGGCCTGGCTGCGGCTGGCGCCAAAGATAACCCGCGTGCTGAGCGAGAGTTCAAGTCAGCCAGTGATCTGGGTGGTCGAGATTTCACTGTGGCTCTGGTTTATTTGGGCCAGCTCTATTTGAAACTCGGCGAGAAGCAAAAGGCGATCGATTCTCTGCAGCAATATCTAAAAAATGATCCGGACGGACCTAACGCGTCGCTCGCGAGGAAAATGCTTGCCGATCTGAACCAGTCTCGCTGAGAGATCGGGCGACTAAACAAAAAGAAGAGTCCTGGCGAACTGGACTCTCCTTTTCACTCACGGGAATTTGCCTTTATCAATCCGTCAATATGAAATCCACGCTTCGAACAATTATTCTCGACTGCTTGTCTGCCAGGGGATCGGTTATGACCAGCGTCAGGATGTAATGGCCGGCCTGCGCTTTTCCAAGTCCCAGTTGGCCCACCTTTACCACCTGGCCATTCTGAATTGCTGTCGTGATCGGCGCTTCCGGCTCCTGATAGATAATCTTGCCGCCGCGACTGATGATGGTTTGCGAACGAAGCTGCGGTTTACCATCAGCGAGTCTTGGATTGTAGATCACGGCCGCGTATCGCAGATCCTGAGCACGTGGCAGTTGACGCAGCGCGTTGAGGGGGTCAGGCTTGCTGCCCGCCTGCGGGCTGACCGCATAGAGGAAAACACTGCTCGAGGTTAGACGCTTCTTAGTTAGATCGGGCACTTCTATATACTGAGTCACCGATCCTAATTTGCCGCTTTCCGTATCCCGCACGACTGCGCGTAACTGATAGGTTCCCGCCGGCAACTCGGCATGCGCCATATAGCTAAGACCTGAAGTCAGCGCACGCTGATAGTCTTTGTCGGACAGTGTCGAATGAATGGTTTGACTGAATCCTCCCTGCGTCTTTCCCAGATTGTTCAAAACGAATCCCACCACATCGAAAGAAGATTCATAGTTGCCGTTCGCGCTCTTTTTGAAATCCAGATTGTTCGCATTGATGACCAGGTTTAGATCGAGTTGGGCGCGCGCGTCTGGCAGAAATCTGTATTGGACGCGAGCCGCAAGATCTACATCGCGTCTGGCTAAAGGCGACATCGCCGCGCGTACGATGGCGTCCTCACGAGTTTGATTTGTGCTGGCCGGCGAATCAGCGGTGGCCACGTATCCGGCCCGCGAATAGACGTGTGCGCCAGGGCGGGTCACTTTGATCTCGAGTTTGTGAAACTTGCCGTCGAATGGTTCCGACGGAGCATACGCCAGCATGTAATAGCTGCTGCGCGAAAGGATTCGGTCCAGGCCCTCTTTGAAATTACTCGTGTTGATAACAGAGACGCCACCCGTCCGTGAAGAGAGTGCTTCCAGGCCGAGATGACCGCTCATTGTGTCCAAAGAAAGATTGTCGAACTGGGCCATGTTGGGCAGGCGTCCCTGGCCTGCGGCGCCGCTGCTCATTAAGTTGCTGGTGGCCTCGTTCCCGGGGTCGGTAAACCGGGAAACGCCGCGGCTCGCCGACATACCGCGAATGTCCAACGTGTTTATGACGACACCCGAACGAGTCGCGCGATCGACTAACTGCCTCAGTAAATAATCCACGTTAGAAATATATGAGCGTGTTTCCGCAATCGTCACTGGCGCAGCTCCAGCACCGGTGCCGATTGTTACCTGGCCCTGCGAAGTTTCCGAAAGCGGCAGGCCGCCGGAAATCAGCACCAAACTTTTCCGGCCCGGCAGAACTTTCATGTAGTTGGTGACCTCGCTCGCGGTCAGCAGCGTCGCCAGCGCGCGAAAGCCGCGCGTCGTACCTTCATTTGAACCGTCGATGTCTGAGTTCGCTGCATTGATTGAGTCCGTCGAGCGGTCCAGGCCCGGGACGCCCATGTCAGAGGTCGCAGTAGCCAACTCCGCTCTTACCATTTCTTCACTCGACAGGTTGTTGAAAGCTGAATTTGAATTTAGCTGCGGCGTGATTTGGGCAATCGCGCGATGGAGCAAGCGCTTATCGGAAGTGAACTGTTGCAACAGACCGCTGCCACCGATGACGCGAATAATCGCAACCAGATCTCCTTCGCGCATTTGATTGTCGACAAAGTCATTCAACAGCTTGCGCACATTCGTGACGTCCTCAAACGGTATCGTCAAGTCATCAACGACGAAGGCGAAAACGCGCCGTAGTTCGCCGGCGGAAAGATTGCGCGCGGCGTCCGCTTCTACGGGCTGTCCGGCAATGGCAAGTTTTCCTTCGACGCGCGGCGCTGAATCGGGAGCAACAAACTCAATGAATTTCAGATCCTGACGCTTGCCGTTATCCGTTATTCTAAACTCGTCAAGTTTCAGATCCGGGATTACGTGTTCGTCCTTGTCAACGACGACGATGTCCGTTTGGACCAGTGAAGTTGTGATGCGAAGGATGTCTTCGGGTGCGATTTCCTGTTCCGGCTTTTGTGGTGTCTGCAGCGAAACAGTAGAAACGAATAGGACAAGGATAAAAATTGTGGCAGTAAATTTCTTCATGACAATACAGCTCCGCAGAGTCAAGTTTTTGCGTATTAGCGACTGGGGGAAGGGAGGCCGTGAATATCCTGTCACAACCAAACGCTGAGATCAATTGAATATGTTGATTACCGCGGGACCATTTGCCCCAACAAAGGACAACTCGCCTATTCGCAACCGTTGACGACGACAAGCAGGACTCCAGGCGAAGCATTGCTTATGCAACGCGATAGAAAACGGAGACAGCTCGTTCAACTAACGGTTTGACAAATCTCATGACATGACTGATAGATAACGCGACGAGGAGAAGAAACAATGAGACGCCTAATTACAATCTCGAATGTGGCGATCGCCGTCCTGCTCGCCGCGAGCTTCTGTGCATCCCAGAATACCAACAGCAACAGCTCGCCGAAGCCGGAAGCGAAGCCAAACAATCACATCAAGACCAAATACAATCAGTCAAAGGATGAAACCACTGTTACCTTAAAAACGCTGGCGCTTACCAACTCGGTGAGTCGCGAGATCAAAAGTGATTCCGATTTCGGAAATCTTGATCTCGACATCTCGTTTACATATCAGGGCAAGCAGCCATCCAAGCCTGTCGAAAACGCGACCTTCAAATTCAAAGGCACGGCGAAAAATCAGTACTTTCAGAAACCGCAAAATCTGATTGCGGTGATCGATGACACGAGTGGCGTGGTGCTGGGCCCCACCTCTTACAACTCGACCTCAGAGACATTCTACTTCGTAGAGAATATGTCGATCTCGATTCCCTACGCGGCGATGCAGCGAATCGTGCGCGCCAAGACGCTCGCCTTCCAACTAGGTGCCAGAAATATTCGCATGATGGATGATCAGCTAGCGGATCTGCGAGCGATGGCGGCCCTGATGACTCCCTGATCATTTCGCCTCTGCGTGAATTAGCCGGTCATCCAATGGCTTGCATTCTCATGCAAATTATTGTGAACACGGCGTTTATCCATTCGTAAAACGATCCAAATTCCGCAAGTTTTCGATTGACTACTTTTTGTTAACTCCTCCAGAACCATAGAGAAAATCAAATCGAGATGGGCGCGCGCGATCCTCATCGCGCCGGAATGATCCTTGCAACTCAGAAAGCCGTAGAACCCCAGCCGCGGCATGCATTGTAGTCAACGAAGCGTTAGTCCGCCGCGCCAAGTCACAGTCTTAACTTAAGGAACCTCATCAAGGATGAGGGGACGGAATCACTAATTTGAAGGAGCTCAAAATGATCAAGAGATTTACCTTTTCGATGCTGGCGCTCTGCTTATTTGCAGTAGCAGCGCTGGCACAGACCAACACCGGAAATCTGACTGGTACGGTGTCGGACCCCAGCGGTAATATCCAGGGAGCAACTGTTGTCATCACTGATGACAAGACAGGCAAAGAAAAAACAGTCATTACTAATGATTCAGGCGGTTTCAGCGTCAATCAGCTCGACACCGGCTTGTACACCGTCAAAGTCACCTCCGCCGGACATAAGACTTTCACGGCAACCGCGGTGAAGATCGACGTAGGCGTTACCTATACTCTTAACGCCACATTGGAAGTCGGCAATATCGCAGAGAATGTTACCGTCGTGGCCGGCGTCGACATTATCAACTCAGCCGATGCTCAGTTGAATAATACCGTCAGCCAACGGCAGATTCTGGAATTGCCGCTCAACGGCCGTAATCCACTTACACTAGTCTTGTTGCAGCCGGGTACTTCCGCAAACGGAAACAACACCACCAGCATCAACGGTCAACGTTCATCGTTTACGAACATCACTCGTGACGGTATCAACGTTCAGGATAATTTCATTCGTTCGAATGCAGTTGATTTTATCCCGGACCGTCCGAATGTTGACGATACCGGCGAATTCACAATCGTGACTCAGAACGCAGGAGCTGAACTCGGCTACGGCGCTTCTCAGGTACAACTGGTCACCCCGCGCGGCTCGAACGATTTTCATGGCGCTGTCTATGAATACAATCGCAACTCGAAGTTCGCAGCCAATAGTTTCTTTAACAACTTTTCGAGTGTTAAGCGCCCGTTTCTGAACCGAAACCAGTTCGGTGGTAAAGGAAGCGGCCGAATTCTCAAAGACAAGCTTTTCTTTTACGGAGGCTTTGAGGACTTTATCCTGCGTCAATCGACCACGGTCAACCGCACGATTCTGTTGCCGAGCGCGCGAAATGGCGTCTTCACGTTTCGTGACACCACGGGCGTGACCCGCACCGTGAACCTTCTGACCGCACCGTTCTCGACCGTCACCGGCGTCACCGCCATTGACGGAACAATCAATAGTCGCATTCTGGCCAATCTTCCGACGGCCGGAAATAACACGACGCTCGGGGATCAGCTGAACACGACCGGTCTTACCTTCTCGCGCGCAACCAACACCGATCGCAAGGCGTTTACTTCGCGCATCGATTACATCATCAACGGCAAAAACAGTGTCAACGGCATCGTTGAATACAAGAGCGAGAACAATCTCCGCAACGACGTTGATGCGCAGCAGGGGGGAACTGCTTGTTGTTACTCAACCATCCCATTGGGCTTCCAGCCGGCACACACACCGTTCCTTTCGTTGGCATGGCACTGGACGCCATCGGCTAATTTGACGAACGAGTTGAATGGCGGTTGGCAGAAGAGCGATCCAACGTTTGGCAACACGCAACCGGTGCCGGCTTTTTACATCCAGATTCCGCTTATCAACAACCCGGAATCAGGTTTCGACGCGCAGGGTCGCACGACCAATATCTATAGTGTTCAGGACAATGCTGTCTGGACACATGGCAAGCATTCACTGCGCTTCGGTGGCCAATATCAGAAGTTCACGATTACGCCATTCGGTCCCGGAGCCTTCGGTCAGTCCTTTATTCCGACCGACGTGATCGGTGGCGGCACCACACCGGGCTTTACGACCGGCAACACCGGCAACTTCAACGTAGCCGCCGGCTGCGTCGCAGCGACTGGTGTGAATTGCGCAAGCAACACACAGATTGCCACCGCAACCAGCTTGATCGCTCTTCTGGGCGGCCTGGTTGGCGGCGCTAATCAGACCTTTACAGTTGCCAGCAAGACCGGCACGTTGGCACCAGCACCGCCGCTGCGCCACCTCCTGTACTCTGACTGGTCCGGATATGCGGCCGATCAGTTCAGAGCAAGTCCGCATCTTACTCTGAACTTCGGCCTCCGCTACGATCTATTCCTGCCCATTCGTGAGCGGGATGGATTGTTGTTAGAGCCAGTGTTCGGTGGAGACGCTAGGTCTGCGATTCTCAACCCAAATGGCACTTATGATTTTCTGGGTGTGAATGGTCACGGCAATAACTTCTTCGGCACGGACAAAAACAACTTCGCGCCGGTACTCAGTTTTGCCTGGTCACCGACATTCAAGAATCATTTCCTGAACATGGTCGCGCCCGGAGAGGGCAAGACAGTTCTGCGCGGTGGCTATCGCCGTAGTTTCGTCAACGATGAATGGACACGCGCGGCAGACAATGCGCTGCTTGGTAACGCGGGTCTGACTTCGCAGCTCACTACTACCGGGAACTTCCGCTTGACGGCACCACCGTCCTTTGCGGCTCCCGCAGTCGTCGTGCCGCGAACCTATGCGCAGAACAACGCGTTGGCGTCAGGCTTCGGAACGGTGTTCGCAATCAATCCGAATCTAAAGGTGCCCAGCACCGATGAGTTCAACATCGGTATCGAACGAGAGATTGGCTGGCAGACTGCTCTGGAAGTGCGATTTGTGCACGGTCAGAGCAACACGCTGATTCGCGGTCTGGATTTGAACCAGATCAACATCTTCGCGCCGGGCTTCTTTCAGGACTTCCAGAGCGCCCACGCTAACAGCGTTGCCGGCTTTACTAACCCGAACTGCACTGCTGGCTCTCTGAGCCCAACCGGCGTCGCTTGCCGGCCGCTGACGCTCATGAGCCAGGCGCAGTTCTTTCCTGGTTCGGTTTTTACCAACGCGACCATCCTGAACAATATCCGCAACGGTAACACGGCAGATTTTGCATTGAACGTGATCGGTGGGTCTGTCTTTATCATTCCCGCCTACGGTCAATTGCTGTTGCCCAACCCGAACACGGGTGTGGTGGACTTCCTGACGAACTCAGCCAAGTACCGCTACAACTCGCTTCAAATCGAGATGCGCCGCCGCTTCTCGAAAGGTTTGACGTTCCAGGCCAACTACACGTTCCAACGCAACCTGACGGACGCGCCGGGTACGAACCAGACGAACTTTGAGCCGCTGATCGATAATGCTTGCCCGAGCTGCGAGTATGCGGTCGCAGACTTCGACACGACTCACGTCTTTAACTTCAACACGATTTATGAACTGCCGTTCGGCAAGGGCAAGAGTTTCATCGGAAACGCTGGTCCCTGGCTTGATCGGCTGGTTGGCGGATGGCAAGTCACCTCGATCATGCGCCTCGATAGCGAGGCACCGTTCTCGATCGCGGATCCGCGCGGCACGCTTAATCGCGCTGGCCGTTCCGGTCGCCAGACTGCTAACACCAACCTGACTGCGAACCAGGTAAGAGACCTCGTCGGTGTCTTCAAGACTCCGTGCGGCGTCTATTTCATTAATCCGTCAGTGATCAATCTCGACATGGCCCAGTGCAATCTCGGATTGGTCCGTCCGCGTCTCGCCGGAACGACCGCCGGTGTCGCAGCCCTCGGCTTCGACCAACCGACGTTCCCTGGCCAGGTCTTCTTTAACGTAGCGCCGGGACAGAGAGGCAACATGCCGATCAACTTCCTGCATGGACCGTGGTACTTCGACTGGGATGCTTCGATTATCAAGAACATCCGCATTACTGAGAAGACCAAGCTCCAGCTACGCGCGGAATCGTTCAACACTTTGAACCAGGCTCGCTTTCAGTTGCCGACTCAGTTCAATAACATCAACAGCTCTACATTCGGACGAACCACGAGCACGTTCCCGGCTTCCCGGGTAATCCAATTCGTGGGCCGATTTGAGTTCTAATTTCGCCCTGGCTCTGTCAGGCCTTAACCATCGGGCGTTGCTTCTTTCGAGAAGCAACGCCCGTTTTTTTTCAGCTACTCAATCGATTGGTCGTTCGCGCTGGTCAGCATTGCCAGATGCGCGTTCAAGAATTAGAATCAGCACTCCAGCTTACCTAACGAAGGGCCACCACATGAGATATCTACTATTCATGGTGACGGCAATCGCAGCCGCCGCAATTACCGTCTCAGCCCAGACCGATACCTCCAACGATGTCGCCGGACTCAAGATCGTGCGCGTCGAGCTGCAACGCACGACGGTTAAAGGACCATCGCTACGCGCGGTAGCCGGCACTGATCCCGCGTCACAAGCACAAGCCAAGGCTGACCGCGCGGCTACCAGCGATGAGAATCCGGCGCTGCACAGACTGAGCCAGAATGCTGAGATCGCTCCGAAGACTTCTTCATCCGATCCGCTCGGAAACATGTCATCATCAGCTCCCGTAGTTTTTGTGGCGACGGTCCTGGTTAAGAACATCGGAGAGAGAACAGTAACGGCAGTTCAGTGGGAATACCTGCTCTTTGAAGCCGGAGCTACGGCACCCGTCAGGCGATATCGCGTCCAAACAAAGCGAATCATTCTTCCCAACGAGCAGGTTGAACTCATTAAAGAAGTGACTCCCAAGGGACACGAGCAGCAAGCGAGACTGCTCCGGATCGAATACGCTGACGGCACGTTCTGGCAACAGAAGTAGCCCTGGTCCTGATCCTCTTTCTCCAAAAAGAAAAAGTTGTTGATCTAATTCACGTGGTTCGATCCGCCATGCGCCATTCAGGCATTTGGACAATTATCCAAATCGCCGAAGATTCCTGATCACGACCCTCGAAATTTTCTAGGAAAAATTCATATCGTGTCGGCACGTGTTTTGCACAGGCTCGTTTCAAAGTTGAACGAAATTGTTCGCAGGTCCTTTCGCAAGTACAACGTCCTAAGAAAACACAGAAACCCCTTTCTGGAGGAGCCAACATGACGAGATATCTGTTTGCAGTAAATTCCCCTGTTACTGGGGCGATGAAGTCATTAAGTTTTGCTTTGCTCTTGACGTGCTTATTCGCAATAAGTGGGCTGGCCCAGCAGACGACTGGCAGTCTTACCGGCACTGTCACCGATCCCAGCGGCGCGGTTGTGCCCGGCGCGACCGTCAAAGCGGTTAACAACGCAACCGGCGCCGAGCGCTCCGCGGAATCTAATAGTAGCGGAACATTTGATTTACAGGCTCTGCAACCAGGGACATACACGGTTACTATTGACGCCAAAGGCTTCAAGCGAGCGGTGTCGCGCGATATCATCGTCTCGGTTACTACCGTAGCTCAAGTCACCATACCTCTAGAGGTCGGCCAAGCGAATGAAACAGTAACGGTCTCGGCTGCTCAGGAGGTAATCAACACCACCACCCCAAGCGTTACGAACGTTATCAACACCCGTCAGGTGGTCGATCTCCCGCTTGGTAATCGAGACCCTACACAGCTAGCTGGATTGCAGGCCGGCATTGCGGTAACCGATGTCAATGTACGAGGTTCGTCGATAAGCGGCCTCCGGCAAACGGCAGTAAATATGACGCAGGACGGCATCAACGCGATGGACAACTTCGTCAAAACGAGTTCGGTATTCGCCATCACTACGCCGTCGCTGAACTCCACTTCTGAATTCAGTATTACCACCGGCACTGTTAGCGCGGATTCCGGACGCGGCGCTGCTCAGATCAACCTGGTAACCAAGGGTGGCACGAACGATTTCCACGGTCATGCCTTCCTTCAGATTATTAATAATTGGACCGATGCCAACGTATGGTTCAACCAAGCGATTGCCGCGGCCAAGCCGATCCTGCGTCAGCATTACGATGGTTTTGATATTGGCGGGCCAGCGTTCGGGCCGCGATTCGGTGAAGGTGGCAAATCATATTGGAACGGGAAGGACAAGGCCTTCTTCTTCTTCTCGTACGAAAGGTTTGTCCAGAGCGACTCGCGTACGCGTAATCGCTCTGTGCTAACCCAAAGCGCCCTGAACGGTTCATACACATATACGCCGAACTGCACCACGTCAAACCCTTGCCCGGCGGGTGTCGTTTCGGGTGTTCCTCGGACGATCAATCTTCTAACGCAAGGCAGCGTCCCCTTCCATACGCTGGATCCGGTTATGACGGCCCATCTGGCGCAGATACCTCTTCCCAACAATTCAACCTGCTCCAGCGCGGATGCGGGTGGCAATATCAGTTGCTTCCAGTTCAATGCCAACCAACTTACGACGAACGATAAATACGTTGTGAGGTACGACCATCAATTATTCAAGAATCGGAGCTTCGGCTCTCATAAACTTGAATTTGTTTTCAGCCGCGTCCTTACCAGGACGTTTCCCGATGTCACCACCAACGCACTTGAAGCGCCATTCCCGGGCGGCGTTAATGGATTTCAGGCATCAACCCGAAACCTCGTGACTCCGGCTCTGGTTTCCACTTTTGGCAACAACGTAACGAACGTGTTTCGGTTTGGCCGTCAATGGGCTCCAGTAGATTTCAATCGCGACAAGCCGCAGACCGTTCCCTTCATTTCACTGCCAGGCGTACTCACGAATTATGACAACACCTTCCTGCCCCAGCCCCGAAACACGATCGTAAACCAGGCAACCGACACGCTTTCGTGGGTCAAAGGCAATCACCTGTGGAAAGGCGGTATGGATTGGCAGAATGTTTTGGGCATCAGCCGGAACGACGCCGGCATCGTCCAGTTGAACCAGCTCGGGACAAACAACGCCAACCAGTCCGGTTTGACCGTAGCTCAAACCGGTAACTTACCTGGAGCTTCCTCGGCACAGTTGACTGCTGCTAACACAGTGTACACAGCGATTGTTGGTCTGTTGGGAAGTGCGAGCCAGACCTTAAACGTCCAAACTCCAACCTCCGGTTTTGTCCCTGGATACACGCGACTAAGACTGGTTCAGGAGAAAGATTTGGCGCTCTTCGTACAAGACCAATGGCGCATGAAGAGCAACTTCACGCTGAGTTATGGTGTTCGTTGGGACTACATGGGCGTCCCGACCGTTCCGAATGGCTTGGCCATTCAACCTACGAATTTCGCCTCCATCTGGGGCGTCTCGGGTCAGGGTAACTTATTTCAGCCGACCGCTGCGGCGGGCAGTCAGACTGCGGGCGTCGCTACCCTCGACTTCGTTAGCGGCAAGACCGGCAAAGGCCTTTACAAGAATGACTGGAACAACTTCGCGCCCTTTGTTGGTTTTGCGTACTCGCCGAGCTTCAAGTCAGGACTGCTTCACAGTTTCTTCGGCGATGAGGGCACGACTTCTATCCGCGCCGGTTACTCAGTCAGCTATCTGCACGACGGCGTCACGACCTTTACTAACTTATTGGGTACCGGGAATACAAATCCTGGATTGATCCAGACGGCCAACACGTCACCGTTAAGCGGCGTCACGCCGAATACGAATCTGATTCTCGGCCAGCTAACTGCCGCCGGCGTGCCTTTGAACTTCCCGGCGTTTCTAATGCCGATCACCGATCGACAGAATTTCCTGGTGAATACTGCCGCCGGCCTGTGGACGGCTGATCCAAACCTTCGCGCTCCGTACGTCCATCAATGGAATTTCGGTATCGAGAAGGAGATCTTCAAGAACACCGCGTTTGAGGCCCGTTATGTTGGCAACTATGCGCCCAACACCTGGCGTGCTTTGAACATCAACGAAGTTAACATCTTCGAGAATGGGTTCCTTAACGAGTTCAAGAATGCGCAGATTAATTTTGCCGCTCGCGGTGGAACCAGCTTTGCGCCAGGTTGCGCTGGCTGTGTGGCGCTGCCTCTCTTTGACAAGTTCTTTGGAGTTGTCGCGGGCGGAACTGTGGTGGCTGCTACCAGCGCATACACCAGCGCGACCTTCCTGGCTAATTTGCGGGACAACAATGTCGGCGCTTTGGCTAATACGTTGGCGTTCAGTTCAACGTACAAGGCTAATCGCGAAAGCACTGCACCTGGGTATGGATTGGCAGGAAACTTCTTTGTGGCAAATCCGAATGCAGCTTTTGTGAATATCCTGACCAATGACTCGAAGTCCAATTACAACGCGATGGAACTCGAGCTTCGCCGCCGCTTCTCGAATGGATTGCAGTTCCAGGCAGATTACACCTGGAGCAAGGCAATGGGTGACGCGACTGATGCTCAGGGCAACAATCAGAGCGATCTGGTTAGCCGACTCTCGCTTCGCTTCCCCAAGACTGCGGATTATCGCCGTTCGCCGCAGGATCAGACGCAGCGGTTCATCGCTAACGGCATTTACGACCTTCCCTTCGGAAAAGGCAAGAAGTTCTTCGGCGGTGCTAATGATCTCGTAGATAGAGTCGTTGGCGGCTTCAATATCGGGGTTATTGGGACGTGGGCAACGGGTGCGCCATTCTATGTGGCATCGGGCCGGAGCACATTCAATAGCTCCACCGCTAATAACGGGGCGCAGCTCACCGGTATTACCTTCCAGGACTTCAAGAAGAACCTGGGGGTATTCAAGACGCCGACGGGAGTCTACTTCGTCAACCCGAGCCTACTCGACATCACCGTCAGCCCAACGACTGGCCAGGCGACTCAGGCGACACTCAAGGCAGGTTTGATGGCGGCTCCGGCGCCGGGCACACTCGGCAATTTCCCGATCAACAGCCTCGACGGTCCGAGTTACTTCGACGTGGACCTGAGTATTACGAAGAGGCTTCGGATCACGGAGCGGGTCAGGTTCGAACTCAAGGGGACGGCACTCAATCTGCTGAACCATCCCGCTTTCACTTACGGGACTCTAAACTTTGATTCGACCTCTTTCGGTCGTATTACCACGCAGCGTGGCACTTCGCGCCAGATGAATATAATCGCGCAGGTGACGTTCTAGACCAACGTAGTTCATGTTTGCGGGATCCGCCTCCGAGGTTCGATCCATTCCGGGCGTTGTCGGAGATATCGGCAACGCCCCTTTTATTTTGCTCGTTAACAAGTACCCGCGGCACCGCGTGCTAGAATGCGCGGAATCCTGGGAGGCCAATCTGCGAGGCTGATATTATGTTAGAGAAAATAATACTCAGACTACCGTCCGTTGTTCTATTTGTCCTTTGCTTGGTTATTCCAATAACCGCTCAGATGATTCCACCGACTGCGGGCGATACTGGTCTGGGAGGAGTGAACGTCATAACTGGGATGGTCATTGCCTCAGGGCAGCGTCTTGAGCGCCACATTTCCGTTCGTCTACGAACTATGACGAGGGGTGATCGCGTTGTTGTAACCGACGACTATGGGAAGTTCTCATTTCAGGGCTTGGTCTCCGGCGACTACACGCTTGTCATAGATAAAGAAAAAGACTTTGAACCCTTTTCCCAAGCCGTTAGCATCATTCAGCCGCGAGGCTTTCCACCGCAAACCTACAACGTTAGTCTTCGGCTTACACCCAAGGGGGGAACGACGGCAAAGCCCGGCGTGCTAAATGCAGAGTTGGCAAACGTGCCGCCCCGCGCTCTGGCGTTTTATCAAAAGGCCCTCGAACAGGCTCACGCGGGAAAAACCAAGGACGCGATCGAGCAGTTGAATCAGGCGATCGTGGAATATCCCGGCTTCATGCTCGCTTTCAATGAATTGGGCGTCCAATATCTTCAACTCGGTGACGTGGCAAAGGCTAATGAATCGCTGGAGTCAGCTCTTAAGCTCGCGCCCAATGCTTTCGAACCCCTTATGAATCATGGCATCGCCCTCGTCCGTCTAAATCGTTTCGCTGAGGCTGTGCCGGCGCTGCGGGCCGCAATTAAGCAGAGAGACCAATCACCTGTGGGGCACTACTATTTGGGGCGCGCCCTTGCATATCAACAGCGATTTGATGAAGGCGAAAAGGAACTTAACCGCGCCCTCGAACTCGATCGCGAGGGGATGAAAGAGGCCCATCGTTATCTAGCTGCGATTTATAACGCTCGAGGTGACAAAGAGCGCGCGATTGCTGAGCTGGAGCTCTATCTTAAATTGGCGCCAAACTCTAAAGACGCTGAACACCTTCGTCAACTCATTAAAGACCTCCGCGCTTCAAAATAGGCTGTCTTAAATGCATTGAATCGTTTGCCATTGTTAGAATCTGTTCGCGGAATTGGTAGGCTTTTCAATCAACAATTCCTTTCTTCAATTGACGCAAGAGTCAGTGCCAGCGCGGCAAGACTGAAAGAGGAATAGTCAGCCCGGACCGATGACGGGATTCGTGTTTGTCGTCTTGGATGGGCCGGGCGCTGCTAAACTTGGGCCGAGAAACCCAGACTGATTGGCACCTGCCCATCAACACGAACAAACACGAAATCTCCAATAATTTGTATGAATATTCAGAAATGCAGAGCGCGCAAGACTTTTGTCGTCACCTGAATCCGCACGAATAATAACGTTTGGGTAATAACGCTACGTTGGCCCACGATTTGCATTTTCGTGACTGAACTTCTGTCTGTTCCGTCTCAGCTTTTCGCGTTCATTATCAAAGCCAGGCCCGACTTGGCGTTTGCGACTGCAAGAAAGTTTGCAACTTCTGCTTTACCAATTTCTTTGGTTTGGCAAATTAACCACTCTCGGAGGAGCCCAATGAGAACTCTGCTTTCGAAGTCTTTTTTTGTTCCGGTCTTGGTCATTTTGTTCGGCGTAACAGTGTTCGGACAGGTGACAGCGACCGGTTCCATTTCGGGGGAAGTTAAAGACCCGAATGGCGCGGTGGTGGCTAACGCCACAGTAACCGCAAAGAATAATTCCACCGGCGAGACCAAGACTGCCACGACTTCAGACGCCGGATCTTTCACTATTCCTGCCGTTCCGGCTGGAACCTACACCATTGCGATAGAGAATAAAGGATTCAAGAAAACGCAGGTTACGAACGTCAAGGTTGACGTCGGCACGCCCGCCACGGTCAATGCCGTGCTGGAAGTCGGCGCAGCTACTGAAACCGTTACTGTCGTCGGCGGTGGCGAAGTCCTTCAGACCCAATCCGCAACCGTAGGCACGACGCTTACGGGACGTCAAATCACTGATATCCCTACAGCCTCCCGTGACGCCCTCGACCTCGTGTTGGCAATGCCGGGAACTACTACGGTCGGCCGCCCGCGCCAGTCTTCGGTAAATGGATTACCCAAAGGCGCGCTTAATATCACAATAGATGGTATTAACGTTCAGGACAATTATCTGAAATCAAGTGACGGCTTCTTTACTTATGTTCGACCACGAACTGACGCAGTGAGTGAAGTGACCGTGTCCAGTTCAAATCCCGGCGCTGAAAGTTCCGGCGAAGGAGCTTTTCAGATCAAGTTCGTCACCGCCGGAGGCGGCAACCAATACCACGGCGGCGGCTACTGGTACTATCGTAGCCCTGGCCTGAATTCCAACTACTGGTTCAACAATCGGGACCTCAAACCAGATCCGACAACCGGCAAGGCGCCACGCACCGACATCATTCTGAACCAGCCCGGTTTTAAGGTCGGTGGCCCAATCTCGATCCCGGGAGTGTTCAACGGTAAGGACAAGGCGTTCTTCTTCTTTAACTATGAAGAGTATCGCCTGCCTGAGAGCACGCTGCGCACCAGAAATGTACTGTCTCAGAACGCGCAAAACGGCTTGTACCAATTCTTCTCGAGCACCTTCGCGCTGCCTACAACTGGACCCGGCGTAGGCACAACCACGTGCACGGGCAGTGGTACCAGCCGGCTCTGCAGTGTGAATGTGTACCAGGTGATGGCGAACGCGATTGCCGCACCGGGAAGCACCGTTACTGGTTTCACCACGCCTGATCCCACCGTCGCTGCTCTTCTGACGCAGATTCGCTCTGCCATTCCCGGTTCTGTGCCGACTGGCGATCCGAACATCGAGCAAAGCACCTTTATCAACAAAGGCGGACAGAAGCGCGAGTTTCCCACCGTTCGTTTGGACTTCAACCTTGGAAAGAAACATCACATCGAGAACATCTGGAATTATCAGAACTTCGGCGGTGTGGTGGACTTTCTGAACAGCGTCGATCCGGCGTTCCCGGGTTTCCCGAATCACGGTTCGCAAACATCGATTCGTTTTTCAGATTCGATGGCCTGGCGTTGGCAGATTTCCAACAACATGACGAACGAAGCCCGCTACGGTATCGTCGGTGGCACCACCCTCTTCTTCGGAGAGGTCGGCGCGTCGCAGTTTGCCAACCAGGGCGGCTACAGTCTTGGAATCGCCCAGGCGGGTATTACCAGCGCAACCGTAACGACGGGACCGCAACGGCGCAACAGCCCAGTCCGGGAATTCAGCGACTCGTTGAGCTGGATTAGGGGCAATCACTCGTTCAATTTTGGCGCCACGATTACTCGCATCGCCTTCTGGCAAAATTTGCAGACGGTGGTGGCATCGGCTGCGTTTGTGCCAAGTTCATCCTTGGATTCAGGGCCATTTACCGCATTTAACTTCCTGGCGTCTACCCAACAAAGCGGTGCTGCCAGCTTGTTATATGTGTTGTCAGGCCGTCTGAGTGCTCTTAGCGGCAATGAGCGTTTGAGCGAAACCACGAATAATTACACCTACCTGGGCCCCCTGATCAGCCGAGACCATTCAGTTGAGTGGGGTGGTTTTGGGCAGGATGCCTGGAGAATTCGTCCAAATGTGACGTTGACTTTAGGGTTGCGTTACGAGCGTCAGGACCCAATCCAGGCAGACGACAGCACCTATGCGGCCGTGTCGTATAACGATCTGTTTGGGGAATCAGGCCCGGGTAATCTCTTCATGCCCGGAACGCTAACCGGACAGCATTCCTCTTTTACATTGCTCACGCCAGGAACCCCTGCTTACAAGGCGACCGGAATCTTCCTGCCGAGCTTCGGATTTACTTATAGTCCAAACTTTAAGAGCGGCGGCTTGCTTAAGAAACTGATCGGTGAGTCCGGAGCAAGCGTCGTGCGCGGCGGGTTCTCAATGGCATCTGTCCGCGAGGGCAGTGGCGTGTTTCAAGGCGTCACAGGCGCAAATCCAGGCGGTACACTAACCGCCGCTCGGAATTTAACGTTTGGCAATTTGCCTGTGGGTAGTTACCTGCGGCAAAACCTGAATCCCGTTCCGGCGAGTTGCACCAGCCCGGGTCTTCCCGTTGGTTGTGTCCCGGCGTCGCCAACTTACCCGAACAACGGTCTGATCACAGATTCGGTCAACGGTTTTCTGCCGAACCTGAAGATTGGTTATGTTGAGTCGTGGTCGCTTGGCATTCAGCGGGAGTTCAAAAAGGACAACGTGATCGAGGTCCGTTACGTCGGCAATCGCGGCCATAAGTTGTGGCGCCAGGAAGATCTCAATGAAGTGAACATTATTGAGAATGGTGTCTACAGCGAATGGAAGCTTGCTCAGCAGAACCTGTTGGCCAACATCGCAGCCGGTCAGGGAACGACCTTTAAATATCGTGGCCCGGGAACCGGCACTTCGCCGTTGCCGATCACTCTCGCTTATTTCAGCGGCCTCGCCGGTAACACTGCCGGTGGAGACCCGAGCAATCCGGCAAATTACACCGCCACCAACTTCAGTAGTTCAAGCTACTTCAACACGATGAATCCGCTGAATCCGGCCCCTATTTCGTACGGGAATCTATTGGCCGGTACCGGATTTGACGATCGCAGGACAGCCGCCGGCCAAGCTTGTTTCGGCGTTACCACGCATCTCAACGCGAGCAATACGGCGACAGCTGGGTGCACGGGCCTCGGATTGTTTCCATACAATATGTTCTTAGTCAATCCCGGAAAACAGGGTGGACCGTTCATAGTGGATAACAATGCCGAATCCTGGTACGACGCCGTGACGATTGAATTCCGTCGCCGCTTCTCCCACGGTCTGCTGGTCCAGTCGAGTTACACGTTCGGCAAGGCCCTTTCGAACACGTTTGCCAGCAGTTCTTCGGTCTTTGATCAGCCGGCAACGCTGCGCAACGAATGGCTGAAGAAGGGTTATGCGCCGTTCGATATTCGCCAGGGCTTTAAGACCAACTTCATCTACGAACTGCCGTTTGGCAAGGGCAAGACTTTCTTAGCCAGCTCTAAAGGCGTGGCTGAAAAGTTGGTAGGTGGCTGGGGCTTCAACGGAAATATCCGCATTCAAAGCGGTATACCGTTCGCCTTCAACGCGCCACTCACCATCGGCCCGGGCATTCAAAACACCGGCAATTTCCAGCTGGTCAATATGTCGGTAAAGGATCTCCAACACGCGGTGGGTGTCTATAGAGATCCGGATGGTTTTATCTACATGCTGCCAAAAGCGATGCGCGATAATACCGTCAAGGCATTCAATATCGCCATGACGGCTGCTGGACCGAGCTACACGCTCGGTGCGCCAGTGGGCCAGTTCATTGCGCCTGCCGGATTCAACAACTGCGCTCAGGCATACATTGGCCAGTGCGGTTTCGCCAATCTGATTCTTCATGGGCCATCGTTCTTCCGCTTTGATTTGGCCGTGGCGAAGAAGATTCGCTTCACTGAGAGCGTAAACTTGGAACTGCGTATGGAGTTCCTCAATGCGTTCAATAACATTAACTTCCAACCGGGTGCGGCGGCCAACGATATCAACCAGCTCGGAGGTATCACATCGAGTTCGTTGTCGAATACCTTTGCCCGTATGACCGCAGCCTATCAGGATCTTTCCACGACCAACGATCCCGGTGGCCGCGTTGGCCAAATCGTAGTCCGGCTTAACTTCTAAACGGAAGTTGACCGCTTAACCAAAAGGGAGGAGAGCAGGTATTTTCTGCTCTCCTCGCTTTTTAACCCCTGCCGATTCAAAAATGCCGCACGAGTTACTCAAGAAGCACCTCGAACCAATCGAGCGGCGACGCTTTTTATCTTCGCTAATGAAGGCCGGCGCTGCCGGGGCGTTGCTTCCCATCCTCGATCCGAATCGAAACTCGGATGCATTTGGACAAAACAACGAGACAGTCTCATCACATCCGATCTGCTGGCTCGACGTGTGCGCGCCTTTTGTAGTCGAAGATCCCGACGCCGGCGTTCATTCAGAGATCTACCTAACCTCGGATACCTTCAGCGGAAAGAGCGGCTATCAGGAAGCTGGGGTCGCGACTGAGTATGAGATCTATTTGTATGATGCCCAGGGGAAACCGATCGGCCCGGAAGGCCTGGCGAAGCGGCTGACTGTGCCGGCGATGCATACCACATTCTTGAAGGCGAGCGACCTGCTGGGTGAGTCAAAGAAATTTTGGGGCGGCATGAAAATTCGCATCCGGCCGCAGAGTCATGAACCAATGTATGCCAGCGATTTATTCAGTTCCGCGTTCCTACGCTGGCACACCGAGAACTCATTCGACAATGTGCACGCAAACCCCGACCCTTTGCAGTGGCAGCGACCTGACAGCTTCTTTTATTCGATGCCGTTTCCTTCCCTGGAGCGCTATCAATGTACATTCAGTCTGTTCAATCCAAACGCGCAGACCAGTCTGGGCAAGATAACTCTTTATGATCAGAGAGGATCGACGTTGCGAGAGATTCCCTACGAACTAAGCCCGCACGCATCTCTGTTGCTGGATGTGCGCGACGGCCAGATGACGGACGACGCCCGCGCTCCCTTTATCTTCCAGCGGAAGGCGCATCATGCGGGGCAAAGCTTAACCGCAAAGGGCGGTACTCTTGCTGTTACGAATGTGCAGGGCACTACAAAGTCATTCGGGTATCTTCTGATCAAAGGCGCAAACACTTCGCGCTTTAGCGTCGAACACCCGATTCATCAGCCGCCCTTCCGACCAACTGCCGCGCCACCGCCAATTGATAAGGACGGCGCCTTTAAGGCGAAGAACATTCTATATACTCCGCTGGTATTCAATAGCCGCCAAATCGGGGGCGTCACCCTGCAGTCACGCTTTCATTTCAGCTCGGGCGCGCCCATTGAAGAGTCGCTATGGCTGAAGCCCTTCATTACGGACGCGGACGGGAACATCGTCTGGCAAGTGACAAAGGACACGCCGCTTCCGGCCAGCATTTTGCCGCAGCAAATCGAACTTCAGGCAATCAAACTCGGCGGGTTGCAGAGCTGTATTTTTGAAAGCACGGAAATCGCTTTGCCCCGGCCGTTCTCGGGTGGCTTGTTTCTTGCGGTAGCGCCAACTACTAATCACACGCTAATGAAAGTCGAAGTGCTGGTTAAAGAGTGGAATGCTCACGCGTTTACACACTTCCGGCCGGGACTACAGTCAGCCCGGGCATACCAGAAACCCAAACAACGCGACGCTCTGGTAACCGACTATGTCACTTCGGGCGCGCGATACGAGGCGCAGGCGGGAAGAATCGCGCGCAATGAAATCATCGCGGTAATCAATATTGACGACAAGCGCGTTGCCGGTAATCCCACATTGGAAATCTTTGGGCTCGGGGGTTTAATTACGCGTATTAATCTGGGAACAGTGCCCAGTTTTGCTTGTCGCCATTATTTGCTTTCTGAACTTCTATCTGAAAGAATTGGCCCGCACGACCTGACCTTGCGCCTGGTGGATGAGAGTGCGACGTTGCTAATGTCAGTCGTGCATCTTGATTATATTCGACGCGACCTTGCGATGGATCACGGTTCCGACAGGTTTTCGACCTACGTTGATTATCCCTGCGAAGCAGTCAAATAGTATTGAAAATTCACCTACTGGAGTTCCAAGTAGGGTCTAATTAATTGCAATAATTCGAGGAGTGTCATGAAGAGGATTTTCGTAGTCTGCGCGCTAATCGGTTTGTTTGCCGTAGCCGCCGTTGCCCAGAAGAACAAACCCTGGACGGAATGGACCGCGAAGGACGCGGAAAAGATTCTTAACGATTCTGCCTGGGGGCAGACACAAACCGAAGAGAGCGGCGGTTCGCAGTCTACTCAAACATCGGCCATCAGTTCGACCACTGCCTCAAAAGAAAGAAATGTCCGTTCAGCAGACGCGGCGGCTACCAGCGCCCAATCGGGCGAAACGAAAGCCCCGGTCGCAATTCACTACCGCGTGCGTTTTCTGTCGGCTAAACCCATTCGTGCCGCTTTTGTTCGTATGGTGGAATTGCAGGGCGCACCTGCCGAAAGAGTTACCGAGCTGAAAACATTCGTTGACCGTGACTTTGGCGATTACATCGTAATCACAATTACTGCCGAAGGTGACCGTCGCCGGCAAATGGCGGCAGAGCAGGCGCTCTCGACGGCGGATGAGAAAGCATTAAGGGAGACCACTTATCTCGAGCGCAAAGACGGAACGCGTGTAGCGCTGTCGCAGTACCGCGCCCCTAGTCAGGATGGTCTCGGCGCCAAGTTCGTTTTTCCGCGGACGGTTGGTGGCAAGCCATTCATTGATGCCGCAGCGGGTGAAGTGAAATTCGAGATCGAATTAGGGAAAGCACTCAAGATCAATCGTCGTTTTAAAGTTAGCGATATGATGTACGACGGTAAGCTTGAATTCTAAAGGGCTCCTATTTACGCATTAATGCTTTGGTACTGAAATCAATGGGGCTGAATTCAATTTTTTGCAGGACTTGTCGTTGCCTGGCGGCAATCGTGTTTATCTTAGGTGCGATCAGTGCCGCCGCCGCGCAAAATTATTCGTGGATGGAGATGCCACAGAAGGATGCGCAAAGGTTGTTGACGAATTCACCGTGGTCGCAGGTGCAAGTCGATACGGATGTTTCTGAGATGTTCTATTCTCCTACGAAGCAGGGATCGTCCTCCTCCGGCAGATCGAACGCTCCCAAATATACCGACCAGCAAAAAGTGAACAACAATCGAGCCGACCGCGGCGCTGTCAATCAGGCTATCAGCATAAGCTATCGCATTTCGTTTCTCTCAGCCCGCCCAATTCGGCAGGCGTTTGCGAAAATGGTTCTGTCTTCGCAGAATGAGCCAAACGATCGATTGGCGCAGGATCTGCAAGCGTTCGTCGAGCGCGACTTCAGCCCCTTCGTCGTCATCGCGGTGACTCCGGATGCACCCGACCGCCGATTCCTGGGTCCCATTATGCAGGAGCTCGAAAGTGCGACCACCGCTACCTTACACAACAACGTGTATTTGGAGCGGGTGGACGGAAAGCGCGTGTTTCTCACTCAGTACTCGGCGCCGATCGCCGACGGATTGGGCGCTAAGTTTATCTTTCCCCGCATGGTTGATGGCGTACCGTTCCTTTCGGTGCAGAGCGGCACCGTCAGGTTCATTGCACAATTCGGCGATACGTTTAAATTGAATATGCAGTTCAAAGTCGCGGACATGATCTTCGATCAGAAGCTAGAGTATTAGCCTTCATGTTCCGAAGCTTTTCCGCGAAAGGAATCCTCCAATGAAAAGAAAAATCTTCGGGATCGCGACGGCCCTGATACTTTTGAGTGCGCTCGCGACCACGATGGCCCAAAAGGCCGACAAGAAATGGACGGAATGGTCAAAGAAAGATGCCCAGAAGATTCTAGACGAGTCGCCATGGGGACAGATTCAGACCGACACCGATACCTCGCAGATGTTTTATTCGCCCACGCAAGATCCCCAAAGAATGGGTACGTCTTCCAACGACAGCTCGCGGCTTTCACAAGGTGCCACGAACCAGTCCGTCAACGTGAAATTCCACGTTCGTTTCTTTTCAGCTCGTCCTATTCGCCAGGCGCTCGCGCGGCTAATGCTCATAGATCAAACCCCTCCGACTGACGTGGTCGCCAAGATCCAGAATTTTGCCGAACTGAAGTCTGAGAATTCAATAATCGTCACTGTGACTTATGAGTCTAACGATCAGCGCGCGGGCAACAGCATAATGCAAGCTTTCAACAGCGCCGTCACTGGAACTCTTAAAAACAACACCTACCTCGAACGCAGTGATGGCAAGCGACTTTTTCTCGAAGAGTACGTGCCGCCAGGAAAAGATGGGTTTGGCGCCCGCTTCATCTTCTTGCGCAATCCTGAGGAGAAACCCTTCCTCGACATTAACACTCGGGAGGTACGTTTTTATGCCGAGTATCCCCGGACGTCCGTCAAGATTGATCGACGGTTCAAAGTCGCCGACATGATGTATCAGGGCGAACTGGAATACTGAACTTCATTTCATTCAACCTTTTTGGAGCGGCGCGGCTGATTAACGCGTCGCTCCTTTTTTACTTTGCGCTCCCTAACCTTGCTTCGAATTCATAAAACAACGATTATTTCGCCCTAGATGAATCCCGTTTCAAACGAACTCGCCCTCGCACCCCTGGGCGCCGGCGATTTAATCGACCGCGCTGTGCGTTTGTACCGGCGGCAGTTTCTTACTCTGATTCGCATTGCTACGCCACCGGTTTTGGTTTCCGCGTTAGGTTCGACCATGGTGACGATCGCTTTTCGCGAACTCAGCTCGACTGCCAGCGAGTTGCGACTGGTAATGTACATCTTCGTTTTCATTGGCGGCCTGGTCGTCACCTTCTGCGGCTCGCTGTTTAGTTTGATCGTCATGGGGGGAGCGACGCGCAATCTTGTCTCGCACCTGGTTTGGAACGAGCCGGTCACCGCGCGTACTACTTATCGCGCCGTCAAAGAAAGATTCTGGGGCCTGCTTGGGGCAAGCATCCTGGTCGCATTGTGGCTGGCATTCGCCGCGATCATCGCTTCGATGGGCTACGCGTTTCTTTCTCTTATTATGGTGCTGGCAGTGGCGGTGGGAGCTTCGATCTCACCATGGATAACCACACTTGTAGTAGGGCTGGGCACGGTCGCATCCATCACGCTCGCCTTGATTCTCTTCTTTCTCCTGGCCGGCCGCATGGCTTATGTACCGCAGGCAATGCTGGTCGAAGGACGCAGTGTCTTTTCGGCGATCGGTCGCAGCTTCTCTCTGGCCAGCGGCAACGTGAAACGCTTGATGGCAATGGCCCTGTTCACTTTTTTTGCGACGTATTCCGCCTTGATGCTGTTGATGATTCCGCTGGGTTGGTATGGCTATCTGAATGGCGTGGATCTTTCACCGTTTGGCTCGTCCTGGCCCACCTGGTACGCAATCGGCTATCAGGTGATCCTGCAGTGTAGTCATATCATGCTCGCGCCGATTTGGATGCTGGGGCTTTCGCTGCTTTATGTCGATGAACGTGTACGTCATGAAGGTTATGACATTGAACTGATGGCCGCGCGTCAACTTCCAGAGATGCCAACGCTGCCCGGCGTGGTTTCTCCTTTTGCGCCCGCGTTGGTCACAGGTCGAGCGCCCAGATTCGTTGCGCCACCTCCGGGTCAAATGAACACTGGAAGCGTATTGGGATTGAATTAAGACGAAAATGACTCGTCAGCCTGCGAAGACGGTAACGGTCGTAATGCTCTCAATAGCGCTGCTGCTTATCGGCGCGGCTGGGCTACGCGCGGCGACGCTGGCCGATTACACGAGCAGAGTGTCGCGTGCCGTCACTCTCATTGACGAAGTACAACGCGCGTACGAACACGAAAATGGCCGCTCCTCGCCCGAACAAGTTGCAGCGACCAATCTCGCGCTCGTGCGGCAGCAACTGCCTGAGAAGGAAACGGTAAAGCTCGACCGTCAAACGATCTCAGTTGACAATTCGTGGCTGTATCCAGCATTGAGTGAGTTTGAGAAATCGAACAGCTCAACTGCACGCCGGGAAGTAATTGCACGCATCGCTGAACGTTTGAGAGCAATTCAGGAGCACTTGCGGGAACTGGGAAGAGTAACGACCACCGCCGCGAGTGACAAGGACGCTGAGAAAGGACGGCTGGCCGAGATACTGCGCCGCCCTGAGTACCTGCAAACGGCGCCTGAGGCCAGCGCCCTTCAAGGTCTGCTCGATCGATTTCTACGCTGGCTCGGCAAGTTGATTCCGCATCCAAAACCTATCCAGCCCGGCAGCTCGGCCTGGATGTCCAATCTCGCTCAAATCGTGATCGTCGCTATCTGTCTGGGGGCGATTGCCATGTTGATCTGGCGCTTTGGCCCACGCCTGATGAGCGGTCGCCGTAAGAAGAAAACAAAACGCGAAGCGCGCATCGTGCTTGGTGAAAGGCTCGAAGCGGACCAGACGGCGGCAGACCTCCTGGCCCAGGCCGAGATCCTGGCGCGAGAGGGCAACCTGCGCGCGGCCATTCGCAAAGCTTACATCGCGTTACTATGCGAACTTGGCGATCGAAAGATCATCAGCCTGGCCCAGCACAAGACGAATCGTGATTATCTAAACTCAGTGCGCGATAAAGCGTCCTTGTATGCATCAATGCGCAAACTTACCAGCAGCTTCGAATTACACTGGTATGGATTTGTGCCCGCGAATGAAAACGATTGGAATGAATTCCGTGCCGATTATAAGTCGACTCTGCGGACGTGAAGCAGATGATGAAAAACTCTTTTCATTCTTGAGTCTATGCGCCAACGTCTCTTCATTATTGTAACGCTCGTAGCGGTCGTCGCGGTTCTGGTGCTGCTGAATGCAGCCTCATACGTGAAGGTGGAACCGACACCCGACTCTGAAAGCGCACCGGATCGTTCGACGTACAACGGGGGCACCACGGGGACGCGGGCTCTCTATGATTTCCTGCATGAGTCGGGCTATCAGGTCGTCCGGTGGCGTGAACCAACGTCATCGTTGTTGAGCTCGACCGGTCCCAAGCCGGCGACCGTGGTGGTAATTGGCGACACCAGAATTCCCTTCTCAAAAGTCGAGAGCAAAGAGATCTTGCTTTGGGTTGAATCGGGCGGCCGCCTGGTGATCATCGATCGCACTCCGGACCCCAAACTCTTGCCGAAGAGCGGTGAATGGACCGTTAAGGCCCTGCTGACGAACTTTCCCTGGCCCGATCTTGACCCAACTGACTTTGAACAGATGACGCGCGAAGTGAAGCCGATCTCGCCTTCGCAACCCACTCTGCTGGCGCGCAACGTTGAGACGGTGATGCCGTCCAGATTCGCGAGCGCCATCTCGTTTATTCGACTGCCATCCTTGAAGAACGCCGACAAGCCTGATGCGCACGACGAACCGTCGGGTGGTGACAGTGATAATGACGACGATTCGGAATCCGAGGCAGAACCGACGCCTGACATCTCGACTACGCGTGACAACGGACAGAATGTCTCGCCGGCGCCGGTAGCCAGCTTTGCCGCCGATCGCGGCTCGCTCTTGATTGATTATCCGCACGGGAAAGGTCGCATCGTTTTGCTTTCGGACCCTTATATAGTCGCGAACAACGGAATTAATCGCGCGGATAATTTGCAGTTGGCGGTAAACGTCGTGATGAGCGGCGGCGGTCTGATCGCGTTCGACGAGTTTCACCAGGGCCGTGGCTCGACGCACAACGCGCTGATCCAATACTTCGCGGGCACGCCCGTGCTGGCAATTTGCGCCCAGTTAATGCTAATCGCGCTCGCCGTGGTTTGGTCGCGCGGCACTCGCTTCGCGCGCCCCTTACCGCTGGCTCATGTCGATCGCCGATCCAGTCTCGAGTTTGTCGCTTCGATGGCCGAGTTGCAGCAACGCGCCAAGGCCAATGATCTGGCGCTGGAGAACATCTACTCACGGGTGCGGCGGGTGCTGGTCCGTCATGCCGGGCTTAATCAAAACAGTACCCGAGCGCAGATCGCCACACGGGTGGCGTCGCGGTCAAAGCTGAATGAGAAACAGCTTGAATCATTGATGCGAAGCTGTGAAGATACGATCAACGGCGCGCCCACAAATGCGAGGGAAACGTTGCGACTAGTCAGAAGCCTGCGCGAGATCGAGGCGCGGCTGGGGCTGCAGGGTCGCGCGCGCGATGCAAAACAAAACGTCGAACGAGCTTGAGTTTAAGTCAGAACCGCCTGCGGTAGCGGGCGGTTAATCTTTAAAATGGACCTTCTTCAAAATTAAGAATCAACCGCCCGCTACCGCAGGCGGTTCTGACAAAACTATGCCCGAATACGTCTCCGCCACTATCGCTCATATTCGAAACGAGTTGCACAAAATAATCGTCGGTCAGGATGAACCAATCGAACAGATTCTGGTTGCCCTGCTGGCCGAGGGTCACGCGCTGATCGAAGGCGTGCCGGGAACGGCGAAAACGCTGACAGTCAAAACGCTGTCGCGAATTCTTAATGCCGGCTTCGGCCGCATTCAGTTCACACCTGATCTCATGCCGTCGGACATCACGGGCACGAATGTCTTCAACATGGCGTCGTCGAGTTTCAGTCTCCGGCGTGGACCGGTGTTTACTGACCTTCTGCTCGCCGATGAGATCAATCGCACTCCACCAAAGACGCAAGCCGCTTTGTTGGAAGCGATGGAAGAACGACAAGTCACGATCGACGGTGAAGCCTATGCGCTCTCGCCGCTGTTCACCGTGCTGGCGACGGAAAATCCGATCGAATACGAAGGCACGTATCCATTGCCGGAAGCTCAGCTCGATCGATTTCTTTTGAAGATTCTGCTCTCGTATCCGTCGGCGGATGAGGAACATCAGGTCGTGGCGCGGTGGGATTCGGGTTTCAATGCGCGCCGCCTTGATCAAGTGGAGATTCAGGCGCTTGCCGACGCGGATGCTGTTTCGCGCTGTCGTGCGGAAGTACGAAATATGAGGGTCGAGCCAGGCGTGCAACGCTACATAGTGGACATCGTCCGTCGCACGCGCGATCACGCCGCCGCTCACTATGGTGCGAGTCCGCGCGCTGCCGTGGCGCTGCTGTTGTGCTCCAAAGCTTTGTCGGCGATTCGCGGCCGCGACTTCATCACGCCCGATGATGTGCGCGACATCGCGCGACCGGTGCTCCGTCATCGTTTGACGCTGCGCGCCGAAGCAGAACTGGACGGCGCCACCCCTGATTCAGTGATCACTGACATTCTGCAAACAGCGGAAGTGCCACGTTAATGAGATTTGCTTTCAGCAAACTCTTCTATGCTCTACTCGCCGTCGGCTTAGTTCCACTTTCGCTCTCATGGAACCGGCCCATGCTGCGCTGGCTCGCGCTTGCCTACGATCTCATATTGTTCGCCCTCGCGATCTTTGACGGATGGAACAGCAAACTGCCCGCTCGCGTTCGCATCGAACGGCACTTCGGTGGTCGCTTCGCCGTCGGCGCTGCAACAGAAGTTCGGATCGACGTCGCCAATCACACGCCGCGAGACTTATCGCTGGTTGTCAAAGATGAATATCCGCCGCAGATGAAACTCGCGGGCACACGCGAGGCGCGGCTGCAGGTCGAGGCGCAGACAAGTTCGTCGCTTGCCTACGGGCTGACGCCACCAAAACGTGGCCGGTTCGAATTTGGTTTGATCGCGGTTCGTTTCCTTTCGCGCTGGGGTTTGGTTTGGAAGCAAGCGCGGGTGGGCGAACCGATTGCCGTCAAGGTTTATCCGAACATGCGGCGAGCGCGCGAAGCAGAGTTGAAAGCACTCGGCGCCAGATCGTTCGTCGCGGCGCGGCGCAAATCACAATGGCGCGGCGAAGGACGCGACTTTGAGTCTCTGCGCGACTACGTTCGCGGTGACGAGATGCGACACATCTCGTGGACCGCGACTGCGCGGCGCGGCAAGCTGGTGACGCGTCAATACCAGATGGAGCGCGATCAGACGATTCTGATCGCGCTTGATGCCGGCCGGTTGATGACGGCGCGAATTGAGAACGAAACGAAACTGGACTCGGCGGTGCATGCCGCGTTGGCCCTGATGTCGGCGGCGGCGCGGGCCGGTGACAACGCCGGATTGCTGGTTTTTGGCCGCAAAATAAAGGCTTTCCTGCCTCCTAAACGCGGCGGTGAACATCTCGATGCGGCGCTCGAAGCGTTGTACGCCATCGAACCTGAGATGATCGAGCCCAGCTATTCCCGCGCGTTCGAATTCATTTCGGCTAACAGTCGCCGCCGCGCGCTCGTGGTTGTGATCACGGATCTCGTCGATGAGGAAGGTTCGCGCGAATTGCTTTCTTCATTGAAGCTCTTGCGGCCCCGGCATCTGCCTTTGGTAGTCACGATTGCCGATCGAGATTTGAAAGCAGTCGTTCGCGAGCCTCCGGAAAACGTGCACGAGATGTTCACGCAATCTGTCGCGGAAGAAATCATTCATCTGCGTGAGGCTGCGCTGCGCCTGGTCGAATCACAGGGAGGGTTGGCGTTGGATGTGACTGCGGCGGTGTTAGCTCCAAAGTTGCTGGAGACTTATTTGAGAGTTAAAGAGCGCGGTCTGCTTTAGTCCAAGTTTAGACGGCCGATTTGTCCAGCTAGTCAATGAAATCGGCGGACAAGTCCGCCGTCCAAACTGAGAGATACGATCCGGCGGGCAGTAACTCGCCTAGTGACGATTGTTGTTCTACTTGTCTCTTAAGGTCCTTCTCTTCCCGCCAGGAAAAGATACGAATACAAGGTTATCCCCGTCAGCACCCCAATTCCGATCTTAATTACGGACGGAATTGGCTGCGGCGAGATGAAGCCTTCGATTATTCCCGCGACTACCAGCAGGGGAATACAACCGACGATCAATCTCACCGCTTCCATTCCACGCGACTTGAGCGCGTCGCCGCGAGAGAGATTGCCCGGCATGAGTAGAGCCGTCCCGATCAAGAGGCCCGCGCCGCCTGCGATGAAGATACACGTCAACTCGATCACGCCGTGCGAAATCACAAAGCCCAGGAGCAGATCATTTCCGAATCCGGCGCGGTAAGTCAGGGCAATAACCGCACCGAACGATGCGCCATTGAAAGCAAGCACATAGAGAGTTCCGAGACCGAAGACTGCTCCCAATGCGAAGGCAAAAAAGGTCACGCGAATGTTGTTCGTAAAAATCGCGGTGGATCCAATCTGGTTTGCCTCGTTCAACCGCTCCCACCAATGCGTGCGGTGGTTGATGACGACTTCGCGGAAGAACGGGCTGATGCCGGCAAACTCAGAAAACTCCGGATCGTGGCGCGTGCCGAAAAAAGCAACCGCCGTGAAGACCACGAAAACCGCAAACGCAGTCGCCGTGTAGCGCCAGGTGCGACGAAAGGTCTGCGGAAAGTCATGCGTGAAGAACCTGCCAATCCGCGGAACCCAATCACCATTGGCCCGATAAATCCTTCCATGGGCCCGAATTACCAG
>Ga0193730_1000033_pt1 | contig 48361 bp, 37 predicted proteins | sample U1a1metaG_FD_144919 | JGI IMG/M metagenome (GOLD analysis project Ga0193730, IMG submission 144919) | Soil microbial communities from a riparian zone of the East river system, Colorado, United States - U1a1 | ecosystem: Environmental > Terrestrial > Soil > Riparian zone | place: USA: East River...
GCCGCTGCCGTTAGAAATCGTCAGGCCTGAAAGAGTCACTACCGCCGGATTGGTCGCCGTGACATTGAAGACGCGGAATTGTGGCGTGCCGCCGGCGTTGCTGCGCATCACCGTCAAGTTCGATCCCTGAATCGTGAGGCTCTTGCTAATCGGCAGCTCACCGCTTGTCAACGCGATTGTCTGGCCAATAAGCACGGGATTGAATGTGAGCGTGCTGCCGGCGCAGGCGGTATTAATAGTTGCTCGCAAAGATCCGGAGCCACTGTCATTGCTGTTCAGTACCAGGGTCGGGCCACAACTAACTGTGATCGTGGCAGTAGCTAACCCTCCGCCCAGCCCACCGTTCGCATTACTTAGTGAAGCTTGCACCTGGAAGCTGCCATTCGCATTTGAGTCCAGCGCCGGCGTAAATTTCAATCCGGCATTGCCTTCAGCAAACGTGATGAAGTCGTTGTTGTTAATCTGCGTGGTGCCGTTGTTCTTGAACAACGTACCGCCGGTGATGGCTGTGATCTTGAAGTTAGTAACTTCAGTGCCGTCCGCAGCATTGCGGCTGATCACGAGCCCGGTTGTTGTTTGAGTGTTAACGATTGTGCTGGCGTTTGTCACCGATGGTGTATCCGCGACTGGATTAACGGTGATTGTGGCAGTTGCGAAGCCAGTGCTCAGCCCGGTGCCGGTGTTAGAGGTGGCGCCTTGCACCTGGAAACTAAAAGTCGACGAAGGGCTAAATAGATCGGCTGCCGGGGTGAATTTCAATCCGGCATTTCCTTCAGCGAACGTAATAAAGTCGCCGTTGTTGATCACACTAAAACCGTCGTTCTTGAACAATGCGCCACCCGTGATGCCGCTAATCTTGAAGTGAGTTACTTCAGCGCCATCGGCCGGGTTGCGACTGATCACTAATCCAGAAGTGCTCTGGGTGTCTTCGTTCGTCGTCGCATTCGTTACCGACGGAGTGTCGGCAACAGGAGCCACCGTGAGCAGGAACGTATCCGTCATGCTCTGGCTGTTACTGCCGTTGACCGTGACAGTGATCGTGGATGTTCCGAACTGGTCCGCCAGCGGATTGATCGTCAAAGTACGCGTTGAGCCGGAACCAGTCACCGCGATGTTCGCCGGATTGTTTGGCACCAAAGCAGCGTTGGAAGACGAAGCGGTCACCGAAGTGATCGATGCCGCGCCGCCCACGTTAAATATGAATTGCAGTTGTGTGTCTTCGTTGGTCGCCTTGTCGGTGATGTCCTCGACAGAGACTTGCGCTTCAAACGCGCCAATGTCCACAGTGGCGGTCGTATCAGCATCTGGCCCATCGACTATGCGCGCGAAGCCAGTATTACGCTGATCGGTAGCCAATCCCGCATCGCCAGCCAGCGTGTTGCTGCCGGCGTCAAGAGCCGGAGAACCTGAGAGCAGCGCTTGTGTCTGCGTGGAACCGCCGTTGTCAGCCAGTGGACCGAGCCGCGCATCAACTACGCCGATCAGATTGCCGTTGACGTTATTTGTCAATCCGCCCGACCCGCCCGTGCCGATTAGATTGAAGGAGCTGGCCGCGTCAACCGTACCACTGATGTCGCCCGCGATCGCGCCACTGCCACTGAAGTTGCCCGTCACGATCGAGTTGCGCAGTGTCAGCGTCCCTGAGCTTTGAAGAATGCCTCCCCCAGTACCTGCACCCGCATCCAGGGAATCAGCGCGGTTATTGGCGATGGTGACATTGGTCAGCGTGCCATTACCCGCGTTGCCGATACCCCCGCCGTCGCCCGTTGCCGTGTTGCCGCTGATGGTGCTGTTCGTAGCAGTCAGCGTGCTCCCATTGTAGATACCGCCACCGAAGCCATTGCCGGCATCGCCGCTAATAGTTTGGTTGCCGCTGATGGTACTGTTCATCACGGTCAGTGTGCCCGCATTGTAGATGCCTCCACCAAAGCCAGCTCCCCCATTTCCAATTCCGGCCTGGTTGCCACCAATCGTGCTGTTCGTCACTGTCAGGGTGCCGTCACTGAAGATGCCACCACCGTGGCCGCCTGTCCCGCTGCTGCCGTTGCCCGCTTGGCTACTGTTAACGACACTATCCGTCAAGTTGAGGGTGCCAGAACTGGAGATGCCGCCTCCGTTTCCGCCGCTCGCGCTATTCGGAGCGTGACCATTTGAAATAGTCAGGCCGCTTATCTGGACGGCTTTACCGGAGCTGATGTCAAATATGCGAAACTGCGGAGTGCCGCCTGCCGTGCTGCGCATGACGGTCAGTGCGTTAGCACCCGGCCCCGCAATCGTCAAATTTTTATTGATCAGCAACTCGTCGCTGGTCAGTGTGATGGGACTTACCACTTGAGTCATATCAAAATTGATCGTGGACCCGTCGCAGGCGTCGGCGATTGCCTGGCGCAAACTTCCAGGACCGATGTCTGCGTTTGTGGTAACTATCGTACCAGTCAGACAGGTTGCTGCTGTGGTGCTCGCTGATCCGGTGTTGTTATCTGGATTTGGATCGACGTCGCTAGTCACGGTAGCGTTATTGGTGTACTGCGTGCCAGCAGCGCCGCTGGGAATGTGGCCGACAAACGTAAAAACGCTTGTACTGTTCGCTGGCAGGTTGTCGATATGGCAGGGGGGCGTCGCGGGCGACCCGCAATCCCAGGTCGGGCCTGAGTTTTGAACAAAAGACACGAATGTCATTGGATGCCCGCCAGGCGAGCCCCCGGGCAATGTATCGGTAAAGTTAACATTGGTCGCGTCACTGGGCCCGGAGTTGCTCACGGTGATAGTAAATGGAACATCGCTATTCTCCGCCGCCTGACCCGGACTGCTCTTGATCAAACTGAGGTCGGCGAAATTACCCGAAACCTGGGTGGTCGCGGGCGATGAGTCGTTCTCCGTATCCTCGTTTGGGGACCCGTTGACCACGGCTTGATTCGTAATGAATGTTCCCGCGGGAGCTCCCGGGTCAATCTTCACGTTTAGGGTGAACACATCGTTCGCGCCGGCGGGAACAAGTGGGTTTGTGCAACTGAATGTGAAGTTGTTTCCGGAATTGGGATTGGTACAGGACCAACCAGCCGGCTGTGTATTGCTTGTTGAGTCGAAGGTGGTGCCCGGCGGCAATTTATCATCCAGAGTCGCGCCTGAGATATCGTCTGGGCCAAATGTCGAGACCGTAATCGTATAAGTGATGATCGTGCCCGGCGCGGCGGTGTCGGGACCGGTCTTGGTCACCGCAATGTCGCCATCCTGAAAAAAGGCCGCGCCCGTCCCGGCCGCAAAAACCAAAGCGACGAGTGTAAGTACGATTACGAAATAAAGCGGCCGTGCAGCCGCGCTGCTGCGCGCGTGGCGGTATTGGGGGATCGAAGATTTCACGATTACTCCTTATTTGGTGCGCATTTCTTAGAATGACTCAAGATTCGCTTACCTTCAGCCGGCTCCAGCGAACGTGGCGATTTCGAGGGTCCGACGTGTCAATGCTCACATCACCTGGAACAATTTGGTAGACAGCTCGCGTGGGTCAAACAGCGGTTCGAGTGCGGCTATATTCTTAAGTCTAATTCATCTTGTAGTATTACGAAACTTGACTTCACCCGGGGCGCGGTTCAATTGAGACACAAAAATACCACAGCTGCGTCAAATCGAAAAACCGCACGTTGAGCATTGATTCCGATTCGATCATCCATCTGGATCTGCCGTTGACGCCCAGGACCAGATATGTGTTTCGGGCGATGAGTCGAGAGGCTTCGAATTGACTCTTTTTGAGCAGGCAGGAAAGTGCGAAGAATAGCAGCGGTTTTTCGTATCAAAGTCAGATTGCCGTCACGAGCTTCGTGCCCTTGATTATTGAAGGAACTCTTTCAATTCGTCGAAGTTTGGCAACGCTGCCCGTCCGCCCAGGCTGCGGCATTTCAAGGCAGCCACGGCATTCCCCGATCTCATGCAGGCCTCCAAATCCTCATCGCGCAACATTCCGTGAATGAATCCCGCATGAAACGCGTCGCCCGCGCCGGTCGTATCGCGACAGCCGCCGGGCACTTCGAATGCGGGTGATTCGATGAATTCGCCTTCGCAGAAGACGATCGCGCCGCGTTCGCCAAGCGTCGCTCCGACGATCGCGCAACCGTATCGCGCTTTCGTTTCGATCAAGGAAGCGCGCAGTTCGCTGATGCCGGTCAATCGATGTGGAAATTCAGACGATGTTATCAGCACATCAATCAGCGGCAGCAACTCAGGCAACCCGTCATAGATGTTGTCGATGTCCGCGGTGACAATGGTTCCGGCGTTTCGAGCGGCCCGGGCCATCACCGCACAGGCGGGAGGATCGTGTGCGTCGAGGTGCAGCACGCGACCACGCGAAGCAAGTTCCAGCGGTGCTTCGTCAGGTCCATACGAAAGCCGCTCATCCCGATCCCAGATGATCGTGCGCTCGCCCGATCGGGCGTCGATGATGATAAAAGCAATTTGAGTATCAGCGCCTTCGACCGTTTCCGCGTAATCCAAATTCACGCCTTCGTCTTGCACCGACCGCCAACCAAGACGTCCGGCGTCATCCGAGCCAAAGCGTCCGGCGTAAGCGGTTTTGAGGCCAAGCCGACGTAGCGCGACCATCGCCGTTGCGGTCTGGCCGCCCGCCGCTTTTTCGTATTGAGTGAACAGGGTCTTGGTGTCGAACTCGGGATACTGCGGCACAACGATCAGATGATCGACCGCGTTCAGGCCAAAGCCGACGGCATCGAAATCTTTCTGACTTGGGATTCGAAAAGGGACTCGCACGCTAGTTTCTAGCTCTGTTCACCTATCAGCTATCATATTAAGCAGGAAACTTGGCAAAGTGAAAAAGTTGCGGTACGAGCCGCCAAACGTGATCACTCTCAATGAGCCCGCATTGGCGGGCGGCATAATAATAGCCCCGAGCGTGAGCCCGGGGTACGAGACCCTCCCGAGATTCCAGAGCCCCGTAGGGGCGACAGAAATTTCTGCCGCCCTCTTCGAGGGCTGGAGATGCTTAATGGCGCTGAACCCCGGGCTTACGCCCGGGGCTACACTCTGCCGCCGTCTCCGACGGCTCATTGGAAGCTCTCCTGATAGGTATCTTTGCGCGCCAAACTTTTCCAAGCTGTTATTACTCTGACTTAAACGACATGACTCTCGACGAAAAACTCAAAGAAATTCCGCGCGCGCCGGGAGTCTATCTTCATAAGGACGCGAGCGGGAAAATCATTTACATCGGCAAAGCCAAGAACCTGCGCAATCGCGTCCGTTCTTATTTTCAAGCGGGCCGAACGGTCGAATTCAGTTACGGCATTAAGACTGAAGAACTCGTCAGACAGATCGCCGACGTCGAATTCATCGTCACCGATAATGAAGCCGAAGCATTCATCCTCGAAGCATCGCTCGTCAAAAAGCATCAACCCTATTTCAACTACAAGCTAAAGGACGACAAGTCTTATCCGCATTTGAAGCTCACCGTCAACGAGCCGTTTCCGAAGTGCGTGATCACGCGTCGAATTCAAAACGACGGCGCACTTTACTTTGGACCTTTTCTGCCGGCCTCGATGGCGCGCCGCACGATTGATCTAATAAACCGGACGTTCCAGTTGCGCACGTGCGACATCGAAATCGACGGCAAAGCGCCGCGGCCCTGTCTCGAGTATCACATCAAACGCTGCCTTGGTCCGTGCGTCAAGGGTTTGTGCACGCCGGAAGAATATCAGGAAGCCGTGCGCGACGTGCGCATGCTGCTCGAAGGCCGCAACACGGAACTCGCGGGCATTTTGGAAGTGCGCATGCTGCATGCTTCCGAAAGCATGCGTTATGAGCTGGCGGCAAAGTATCGCGACTTGCGCAAGACGGTGATCAAACTTTCAGAACAGCAGAAGATGGCGACGACATCCGAAAGCGACATCGATATCTTTGGTTACTATCGCGAAGGAAAACGGCTCGCGCTGCAACTCTTTACCATGCGCGAAGGTGACATTGTCGGTCGCCGCGAATTTTTCTGGGAGGATTTGCCGGAGGATGATTTCAATCCGGCGAGTTTTCTGAGCGAAGTGCTGATGCAGTACTACAGCAGTTCCGACGGTGGTGCGAGGGTCCCCGCCGCTGATCTGCAAACCCGCGAAGTGCGCACTTCTTTTCTGCCTCGCGAGATCCATGCTCCCGTCGACTTTGACGATCGTGAACTACTGGAACAAGTCCTCAGTGAGCGCAGAGGCCGGCGCGTGCACATCCTCGCGCCTCAGCGCGGCGAAAAGCGCGACATGATCGACCTGGTTGAAAAGAACGCGAAACTCGCTTTCGAACAACGCTTTCGCGTGTTGAAGCCCGACATGAAACGCGTGCTTGAAGAGATGCAGGAAACGCTCGAGCTGCCGAGATTCCCGGCGCGAATAGAATCCTTTGACATATCGCACATTCAAGGCAGCGAGAATGTCGCGGGCATGGTTGTCTGCGAGAACGGCAAAATGAATCGCAACGAGTATCGCAAGTTCAAGATTCGCCTGGTCGAAGGCGCGAATGATTTTGCTTCGATGCATGAAGCCGTGCTGCGCCGTTATCGCCGCGTGCGTGACGAAGAAAAAGCTTTACCGGATCTAATCATGATCGACGGCGGCAAAGCGCAATTGAACGCGGCGGCGGAAGCGATGCGCGAGCTCGATCTCGAAGCCGTGCCGATGATCGGGGTGGTTAAGCCACCGCTGCATCACAATCAGGTCGCTTATCTTTTAGTGAAGGGTCGCGAAGACGAACCCGTCTTTCTCGATTCGCATTCGCAGATGCTGCGACTGATTCAGATGATTCGCGATGAGACGCATCGCTACGCCGTCACCTATCATCGCAAGCGGCGGGAGCTGCGCGACTTCACTTCGGAACTGTCGGCGATTCCCGGCGTGGGCGAGAAACGAAAGACGCGCCTGCTACGTCACTTCGGATCGATTCACAAGATTTCGGAAGCAAGCATTGAAGAACTCGCGCCGTTCGTGGGCCGCAAGACCGCGACAGAGATCGTCGATCATTTCGCGCGGCAGCGGGCGCTGGCGGAAGGGGCGAATGCTGCGTGAGGGTCAGAAGCCCGACCGTTAGGGAGGGCATCGACAGTGAGCGCGACGCAGAGCTTGACGCTGATCCCAGTCGGGCGATTTCTTTTGCGGAATTAGATTCCCAAATCCAAAGCCGTGCTCGCTGATGCCACTCGTGCGTTCTTTCCCGTGAGGATGATCCACGAAATCACACGAATTAGACACGAAAGCACCTTTACGTTCGTGGATCGTCTTAGCTGGAAGAGGGAGTTCAAAATAAGTCATCAACGAATGCGGAGCAGTGCTTTTCAATTACCTCAATCGGCGTATAATCCCGCTTACTTGCGTCGGCTCTTCCCAATCCTGATAAGCAGAGGCGTACATGAAAGCGCAAACTTCAACCCTCGCGGTTCTTTTGCTCCTGGTTCTTCCGGCATGTCCCCTCGCGCAAAACAAAGATGCGAAACTTCCGCAACCTCAGGAAGAACGCGAAGATCTTAAGGGGTTTCGGGCTGAGGGTGGACTGGTCAACGTAGTTGAGGGTGAAGTCGTTTATCTGAAGCAAAAGAAGACTTCACAAACGCTCAAGCCGCAACAGGAACTTGAAACCGGCGACGAGATTCAAGTTGGACAAAACAGTTACGCAGAATTCCTGCTCAACCCTGGTTCGTATCTTCGTCTTTCGCCCAGGACTCGGGTGCGTTTCCTCGATCTGACTCCCGACAACCTAAAGCTAAAGCTCCTCAGCGGGTCGGTGATCCTGGAAACCTCCATCACTCGGCCTCGACCCGAGAGCTTCACGAAGCCTAACCAAAAGCAATCGACTGAAGACGTGCGAGATCGGTTCGCGGGCCAATATTCATCGATTACCGTCCTTACGGCCCAGGGTGATTTTGTCACCGCTGCTGGGGGACTCTATCGCTGTGACGTCGACGACGATGGTCGCGGATCTCTTAAAGTGCTGAACGGGATCGCGGTGGTTCCTGGTAGTCTTTTGAGCGATGGTATGCGGACGGCGCTTGGTGATCGCGTGCCGGTGATCGAGAGTTTTGATACAGCCCGGGAAGATAGTTTCGATGCGTGGAGTCATCGTCGGGCGATTTCGTTGCTTGACTCGAACAGGTCCCTTAGAAATACGGCCTGGCACACTCGGTTGCGAAAGAACCATCTTAGCTACCTCAATATTGAATACGACGAACGCCTGGATCGGATGAAGCAGGCGATGACCGTTTCGGTGAACCCCGGAACTGTCGCCTTCGCAGAGTTGGGGGCCGAGTATCAAACTGAGGGCTCGCCCTGGAAACCGCTGGCGGCTGACGCCGAATTGAAAGACGGCGATCGAGTCAGGACTGGGCCCGACGCCCGCGTTGAGATTCACATCTATCCTGAGTGTTATCTGCTGCTCTCAGCCAACGCGGAAATTGCTTACAACACGCGGCGGGATCAGGGCGTTGCCGCAAAACTGATCCAGGGATCAGCCATCATCGTTTCAACCCTGCCGGGCAGTACCGGTCTAGTGACTTCATTAATAGCCCCTGAAGGCGAGATCGAGATTCCCACGGCGGGCTTCTATCGTCTTGACGTGCACCCTCATCGGCCATCGGATTTGTTGGTGTATCAGGGAAGCGTCACGATTCGCGGACGGGAACTAACGGAGGGAAAGCGCGCCGTTCTGAGCCAGAACGATTTTGATTCCGCAGTAATTCGCCAGATGGATATCGATCCATTTGAAATGTGGAGCAGGTACCGGAGTTCGCTCCTGATGCAAGTCCTGATCAGGGCGCGCAGATCGGGATTCGTGCCGGCGAAGGAATTGACCAAGTATGAAGTGGATATTTTCAAACACCGCAAAGCGCCGCCTGCGGCCGCACACAATATCTCAAGCGCAGGAATGTGGTATTTGGATCCAGCCGCGAAGGCCTACACATTCGTCCCCGGAGTTTGGGCCTTTTCTCCCTTTGGCGGAGATTACTTATCTCCCTACGGCGGAGAATACGCCGTGAGTTATCGGCTTCATCTTTAGCAGAGCCACGCTGACGCATGTAAACTCGCAAACGATATTACCGCTGGAACAACCGCACTCTATGTTGCGCAACGCATTCAAGAGAATTCTTTTCGTGATTCTTGCTGTGCTCGCATTCGAAGGCGCCAGCGTCTTCGCCTGTGAATGCGCTGGTGAGCGTCCCGCCTGCCAAGAGTACGGGGAAGCTTCTGCTGTCTTCATTGGCACCGTCATCAATAGTCGAATTGTAACCGTTAAAGAAAGCCCTTACCTCGAGCGAATGCGCGCCGTTCGAATCTCGCTGGACGAGAGCTTCCGCGGAGTTGAAGGGGCAGAGGTCGAAGTTTTAACCGGCTTCGGCGGCGGCGACTGTGGGTTCGGATTTCGTGAGACGCAACAGTACCTGGTTTACGCTTATCTGTCTGAGCAAGACCAGAAGCTTCACACCAGTATTTGCACCAGGACCAAATTGATATCAGCGGCAGATAAGGATCTGGCGTACATACGCGGACTCTCTAAAGCTAAACCTGGGGCTATGATTAGCGGAGAGATCGTCAAGAACCTCCGCAATGATACAGATGTTCGCAATCAACCGCTGGCCGGAGTAAAGGTCATCGTCGAAGGCGAGAAAAAATTCGAAGCGGTTACTGATGACAAAGGCCAATATCGCCTCGACCAATTGCCCGAGGGAGAATACATAGTTAAACCAGTCCTGCCCGGGAATCTTGCTACCCGGGGTCCCGATCGAAAGGTCAAATTAGCTGATCGCGGCTGCGCAGAGGTAAGTTTTTGGCTCGAATCAAGTGCGAGGATGACTGGCCGAGTACTCAATCCCCAGGGACTCGCGGTGCCGAAGGCTGAGATCTTTATGATCGAAGCAGACAAAGAAAGGTACCGTGGACACTGGGATGCTGCGTACTCGGACGAAGAAGGAAAGTATAGTTTCAACCTGATCCCTCCCGGCCGCTATGTTCTGATAATTCGTTACGACGGAATGACCAGTCAGAATCGACCGTTTCCGACAATCTACTACCCGGGCGTCAGCGACAAGTCTCAAGCGAAGGTGTTTGCGATCGGTGAAGGTCAGGTGGTCGACAACTACGATCTTCAAGTCCCGCCCATGCCTACTGAAGGTGATGTGCAAGGTATCGTGGTGTGGGCAGATGGTAGACCAGCTGCCGGCGCCCGCGTTGAATATGAAATGAGTGGCCAGGCAATCATGTACGGTGCAAAGGTGGATGAACAGGGGCACTTCAGCTTCAAAGCCTATCAAGATCTCAAGCTGACGTTGCGGGCTTCGATTGAGATTGAAAAAGGAAAATACGAGTACGGTAATTGGGTAGAGATAACCGCCGGCGCCAACACCGAACCTATCAAGCTCGTGCTGGCCGCTCCCAAATAGGCGCCGGCCACATGGGCAAATGCACCATGGATCTAATTTGCACTGACGTTGGCAGCGGCCCCGCCCTGGTTCTCCTTCACGGCTTCCCGTTCAATCGCTCGATGTGGCGCGAGCAGATCGATTTTCTGAGTGCTCGCGACTTCCGCGTCGTTGCGCCTGATCTCCGCGGACTTGGTGAGATGTCCGACAAACTTCAGTTTGTCGCTGGCGGTGGTAAAAGCAGGCGACAAGCTGAAGCTTATCGGACACTCACCACGATGGAAGACATGGCGCGTGATGTTGCGGCCCTGATGGACCATTTGAAAATAGATCGTGCGACAATTTGCGGGCTGTCGATGGGCTGTTATGTGGCCTTTGAATTTGTTTATTTGTTTCCAGCGCGCGTGCCTGCGCTGGTGCTCTGCGGGCCGCGGGCGCAGGGGCCTGACGATGAGGAAAAGAATTCGCGTGAAGCGCAGGCGCAGCGTCTTTTGACTGAAGGGATTCAGTTCGCCGTCCCGTCAATCTCGAAGAGCCTTCTGGCTGAGATGACCTTAAAGGAAAAACCAGAGGTGGTTGAGCACGTTCGCGACATGGTTCTGCACACCGATCCGCGCGGCGCCGCGGCAGCGCAACGTGGCATGGCCGCGCGCAGAGATTATTCAGATGAGTTGGCGAACATCACGGTTCCAACCTTGATCATCGCCGGCCGCGAAGACGGTGTGCGAAAACCGGAAGACGCTGAATTCATCCATCGCGGTATCCGTGGATCGCAGCTCGTGACGATCGATGATGCCGGACATCTGATGAACATGGAACAGCCGGAGATTTTCAATGGCGTCATGTTAGAATTCTTTAGTAAATCATGAGGTCAGTACCGGGAGCGATAGCGACCGGGTCTCAACCTAAATCCACGAATCGAGACTGCCCGAGTTGTAACCCGGTCGCTATCGCTCCCGGTACTGACCTCATCCTAATGAACCAATGAGTCAATCCAGGAAGTTCACCATCGAAGAACGCGTGCGCTGGGGCGACGTCGATGCGGCGCGAATCATTTTTTACGGATCGTACATTCGCTTCTTCGAAATTGCCGAGACTGAGTTGTTTCGCTCGGTCGGCATGCCCTACGGCAAAGTATTCGATGAACTCGACATCTGGTTGCCGCGAGTGCATTTGGAATGCGACTTCCTGCGCGCCTCGCAACTTGACGATCTGCTTTCGGTCAGCGTGTACGTTGGAAAAATCGGACGCACCTCGCTGCGCTTGAATTTCGAGGTAAGACGCAAGACTGAAGACGGCACGATCGAAAAGGATCTGATGGCGACGGCCCACTTCGTGCTTGTGTCAACCGATCGCATAGATCTAAGACCCGTTCCCATTCCCGAAGTGTTGCGCAACGCGCTGGTCGCTTATACGGAATAAGACAGGATATGAGGTCAGTACCGCCTGCGTTAGCGGGCGGGTCCTTCAAACAATTCGCGTGTTGAGCGGATTAACCCACCCACTTACGCGGGTGGTACTGACCGGTTTTTGTCGCGCGGCAATCCCTCGATCAGGTGATCCATCGCCAGCCACATACTCCAACTGTGATGATAGAAACTGAGGGGAAATGCGACGGCGACCGTGAACAGAATAATAAATGTCGTTCGATCGCTTAGCGTGGTCAGGAGCAGCAGCGCGAAGTAGATTATGAGGATGAAGACTTCGGTGGCGACGACATTCGCCATGATCGCGCCGACAAAGAACCCCTCTTCGCGTTTGAAGATGACGCCGCAGGAGTCGCAACGATGTTTTAGAATAAACGGGCGAGCTACGATCGATGAATTCCCGCAGGCCGGGCACTGGAGCTTCAGAGAGCGTTTCAGAGTTGCCGCAATCGTGCGCGGATCTCTTTTCATCCCGGGTTCACAATCCGCATAGGCTCTGCCACTTTTTTATGTCCTGACCAACGAACTTGACCTCGGCAGGCTTTATTGTTGCTTCTGGTTCGGAATCTTGTTCTTGTCGGCGCCTTCCCACAATTCAACGGTCAGGTTCTTACGATAGCCGCCCAGAACAACTGCCAATCTCGTGGCCTCAATCCCGCGCCGCGCCACCAGATAGTCTTTGATACAAGCCGACCAGGCATCCGGCTCAAGGCGTCTGCGGTCCTGGCCCCCATAGACGAAAATGATTCCAATCGCGGCAGGTTCATTATTTAGACTGAGGGCGAAGTTGGCCAAACGCGCCATCGCGTCTTCCCAGTTGGCGCCCGAGAATTCATCGAATTTACGAGTGTAGACGTCGCCGGCGCGCGTCCTGACAAACGGACCGGTCGCAATCAGCAGAAGCCCGAGGCAGAAAATGATAGTTCTTGAGGTTAGTTTCATGTCACCACTCCAATTGTCAGATGATCCCACTCTTTCTCAATGATAACTAATGATGGAAAGCTGGAGCCAGTGAAACGCGAGATTCGGTAGTCCAATGTTGTGTTCCTACAACCCACTTCGCAGCCACTCTTAGCAACCCGAGCTCGGGAGCCGACTAATCTCTTGAGCTTATGCCCACGCAGGGCTACTATGCGCGGTTGGTAAGACTGAGTCCAGCAATTGAGGTGATGGATGAAACGCAAATTCGCGGTGCTTCTGCTTGTCGCGTGCGGCCTGGTTCTGTCCGGCTGCAAGTTTAGTCGCGGTATCGCCGGCTCCGGCGTGCGCAAAACGGAGAAGCGCGAACTGAAATCTTTCAACGCGATCGACACGACCGGCGCTTATGAGATCGATGTGAACTGTCAGAAGCCGGCCAGTTTTGAGATCGAAGCCGATGACAACATCCTGCCGCTGATCAAAACCGAAGTACGCGACGGCATCTTGTTTGTGAGTAACGACCAACAATACCACTCTGCCAAACCAGTCACTTTGAGAATGACGCTGCCCGATCTCAACAGCGTCTCGAGTCATGGCGCGGGTCAGATCAATATCGCCGATGCCAAAAGCAGCGATCTAAAGATCGAATCGACCGGCGCGGCTTCAGTCGTTGCGGCTGGTACCGCCAAGAGCGTGACGATTTCTTCGTCAGGCGCCGGCAAGATCGATACGGGCAATCTGCGCGCTGAGAAAGCGAAAGTTGAGGTCAATGGCGCCACCAGCGTCGATGTTTATGCCAGCGATCAACTGGACGTCAACGTTTCCGGAGTGGGCCATGTCAGCTACAGCGGCAGTCCGAAAGTCGTGAACAAACACGTGAGCGGGATCGGCAGCGTGGAGCCGAAGGATTAGTGATCATGGAATTGATCCATTTACTCATTGATTCATTTATTCATTGAATCATTGAAAAGCGGTTAATGGATCAATGAGCCAATCGATCAATGAACCCAATTTTCAATGGCGGTTAAGAAGCGAAAGAGGATTTCGACCGGCGTTACCTTCGACACCGTCCGTGAGATCGCACAAACATTGCCCGGCGCTGAGGAATCGACTTCCTACGGCACGCCGGCCTTCAAAGTAAAAGGGAAGCTGTTTGCGCGTCAGCATCAGGACGGCGAGTCGTTAGTAATAGGCGTTGATTTCGATGCGCGCGAAGAGATGATGACGAGCGCGCCGGAAAAGTTCTACATCACCGATCACTATCTAAAGTATCCATGGATGCTCGTACGCATGTCGAAAGTCAATCGCGACGAGTTGCGCGATTTATTGATCGGATCGTGGCGACGTGTAGCGGGAAAAACAACGCCGGGAAGGCGAATCGTTTCGTGATAGCATTCGGCCATGATCTTGTCCTTCAGCAGCGAAGGCACAGAAAACATTTTCAACGGAGAGAACACCAAAGCGGCGCGGCAAACTTGCCCTGAATCGCTGTGGAAGATTGCCGCGCGAAAACTCGATCAATTGGACTCAGTCACGCGACTCATGGAGTTACGAGTTCCTCCCGGCAATCGGCTGGAACAATTGTCGGCTGGCCGAAGCGGTCAACAAAGCATCCGTATCAATGATCAATATCGAATCTGTTTCGTTTGGACTGACGCCGGACCTGAGCAGGTTGAAATAGTCGATTACCACTAGCAGGGAGTAAACTAGGCCAAATGATTCGCGTTCCGACCAACCGACAACCCACTCATCCGGGCGAAATGCTGTTCGAAGAGTTCCTTTTGCCCATGCAGATCGATGAAGAGCAGTTGGCCGAGTCCATTCATGTGCCGGCCGAGCGTATCAAGGAAATAGTTTCTGAGAGAAAAAGCATCAATCCCAGCATCGCGCTCCGCCTCGCAAAATATTTCGACATGTCTCCTGACTTCTGGATGAACCTGCAACTGCGTTGGGATTTGTATCAGACTCAACAAGCCGAATCGGAAGATCTCAACGCCATCCGTCCACACGTCGCTGCTTAGGTCTTCGTGCCGTTAGGTACGAAATGTTTATAGCCCGCGAGTTCTTATTTTATCTCTCTAGCTCCGAAGGAGCGAAACGTTATGTCGCTCCTAAAGGAGCTTTCGGATTTTAGATTAAGTTTTGCGCTATAAACATCGCGCTCCTAACGGAGCTTAAAGGCGATGACATTCCTTCCAAGCTGATGTATAAGGACGGGGCAAACCAGATCTCAACCCTCTGATTGCTTATGTCCGATTCAACCGCATCCGAACCCGAATCCGATTTTGTCTGCTCATGCCAAGAGTGGATGCGTTCGGCCTGTAGTGGGGAGCCCTTCTACAGAGAATATCAAGGCAGACGTTATTGCGTGCTTCACCTTCCTGAAACACAGAAGAGTGTAGACTTCTCAAAGGCGATCGAGACGAAGCTGGCGGCCAAAGACTTCAACTTTCGAGGTGTTTGGTTTCCCGCCGAACTAAGGTTGGATAACTATGAGTTTCTCGATAATGTGGATTTCAGCGGTACTTTCTTCAACTCAAGAGTATTCATCACAGATACGCGTTTCACAATAGATGCAAATTTCAGCGGTGCAACATTCGCTAAGGAAGCGTATTTCACTCGCTCTGTTTTCAACGCCAAAGCGTCCTTTCAACGCACAACGTTTCGGGATCATGCGTATTTCTCTGCTGCAACTTTCAGAGCTGTCCTATTCTTCAAGGATGCCACGTTCGAGGCGTCACTCGATTTCGCCTGGGCGACTTGTCTTGGACCAGTAAACTTTAGCACTATAACTCTGAAATTGTGGGCGACTTTCCAAAATGCCACGTTTCGTGATAAGGCCGCCTTCACCAATACCAGTTTCAACGAAGCAGATTTTCGCTGGACAACTTTCCAGTCCTTAGGCACCTTCAACAACCTAAGATTCAAGCGTGAGGCTGACTTTACCGGTTCGCAATTCCTGGGCGAGTTAGACTTCAATAACGTTATGTTTGAGGCTACGGCCAGCTTTAAATCGGCCTTATTTGGGGACCGCGTTAGATTTGCAGGAGAGGAACGTCGTCCTGTCTTTATGAAGGCATCGGCGTTGGATTTGCAGTTCGCAAGAACCGAAAAACCTGATCGTGTCTTCTTCCATACTCTTTGCTTGCATCCTCACTGGTTCATACATGTCGACCCACGAGGCTTTGAGTTCATCAATGTCGACTGGAACAATAGCGGAAAGGCAAAACTCGAACTCGAACTTCTCAAAAAGAAAAACGTTGCATCTCCTCACCGCTTACTGGCAATAGCTAGTCGTAGACTTGCCGCAAACGCAGAAGATAACGATCGTTATCGTGAAGCCTCACACTTTCGGCGCATGGCATTGGACTCGGAGAGACTGGCAACGTGGTGCGGTTTTGATTTTCGGAAACTCAATTGGTGGTATTGGATCGCCAGCGGCTATGGCGAACGTCCTTTTCAGGCTCTCATGGTGTTGATGGGAATTCTTGTCCTGTTTGGAATGCTTTACACCAGGATCGGATTTGCTCGCTGGGAACCAAAACTCGCAAGTGAGGTTGATTCAATTGTAGCGAAGCCTGATGAAGTAGGTGCTCCCCTGAATATTAAGCGCGCTCTGACCTATAGCGGCGGCGTCATGACGCTACAAAAACCTGAGCCTAAACCTGCGACGGTCACGGCCCAAGCGCTTGTTTTGGCCGAAACAATTCTCGGACCGGTGCAGGCCGCTTTGCTTGCGCTTGCCCTACGCAGAAAATTCATGCGCTGACTTAACTAAATGAAAATCACAAATCTGCTAATCATATTTGGGTTGTGCTCCTTGATCACACACGGCCAGCAACCCCTCCAACTCAAACCCACCCCCAAAAGCGTTGCATGGGGATATTACGATGCCGCGACGCCGCCGGTGATGCGGATCAAGTCGGGTGACATTGTTGAAGTGCAGACGTTGATAACTTCAAGTCCGACGCGGCTCGAGGGCGCGGGCGTCAAGCCGGCGGATGTTGAGCAATCGCTGCGCGACATCTACAAAGAAGTGACGAACAAAGGACCGGGCGGGCACATTCTCACCGGGCCAATCTTTATCGAAGGTGCCGAGCCGGGCGATGTCCTCGAAGTCCGGATCAAACAGATCAAGCTCGCGATTCCTTACGCTTACAACGCATTTGGCCCGCGCAGCGGTACTATCCCGGAAGATTTTCCTTACGCGAAGATGCGCATCATCCCACTCGACATGAAGCGCATGATCGCGCATTTCGCTGACGGGATCGATATTCCACTGCATCCATTCTTTGGCAGTATCGGAGTGGCTCCGCCGCCGGCTGCGGGCCGGCTCAACAGCGCGCCACCCGGAATTCACGCGGGCAATCTCGACAACAAAGAATTGGTCGCTGGCACCACGCTCTACATTCCGATTCATACGAAGGGCGCGCTGTTTCTCGCCGGCGATGGTCACGCCGGACAGGGCAACGGCGAAGTGGACATCACCGCGATGGAGACTTCCTTGATCGGGACCTTCCAATTAATAGTCCGCAAGGACCTGCATTTGAAGTGGCCGCGCGCCGAAACGCCGACGCATTACATCGCGATGGGCATCGACGAAGATCTGAGGGAAGCGGCGAAGCTCGCGGTGCGCGAAGTGATCGACTTCCTCGTCACTGAGAAACATCTGACGCGTGACGATGCTTATCAACTAGCGAGCGTCGCCGTCGACTTTGACATCACCCAACTGGTGGACGGCACCAAAGGCGTGCACGCGATGATTCCGAAAGCGATCTTCGTCAAACAGAAGGACCCCGACGACTCCATCACTTTGGAACGGACTGCCTGCTTTGGCACTTGTCCGGTGTACAAGCTGACGATTGCGTCAGATGGAACGGTTACGTTCCAGGGAGAACGCTCTACCAAAACAAACGGAACTGCCGTTGGTCATATCAACGTAGCGGACTTTCGCCGGCTCAAGGATGACTTCGCGCAGATCAACTATTTCTCTTTACCTGACGCTTATCTTCCGGGCACAAAAGAGTGTCCGCGAAATGTCACCGACATGCCGTCAGCCAATACCTCAATTCGTCTGAATGAAAAATTCAAGCGGGTTTCGCATTATCTTGGTTGCGGAGACGCTGGCGCGCTTTCCAGGCTGACGGCGCTCGAAAACAAAATTGATGAAGTTGCGGGAACGGAGAAGTGGATCAAGTAGCTCATGCCTCTATTAACTGAAACCGAAGTCAGTGTCCTCGGCTCGCTGATCGAAAGCAGATCCAGAACCAACCGTACTGCCTTGATAAAATGAAGCAATGAGAGCTGAATTGGCATACAAAATCGCTGCTCTGTCGGTTCTTTTGGGATGTCTCTGCGGTTCGACGCGCGCGCAACTGAAGCTGACAAGAGGGGATGACAGCCTTAAAGGTCCGGTACGAACGGTGCAGATCTTTCAAAAGGACTACCCCAATACAAACCAGCCCGACACTAAAATACCCAGGGAGACGATTTCTTACGATCGTCAAGGTAGAAGAACTGAGACGTATCCTGGGCTAAGCGAGAACGACTCTGCGACCGCGGGCAAGGAGATTTATGTTTACGATTCTGCTGCGCGGTTGAAAGAAATTGTTTACTACAATGATGAGATCGAGAGCTCGCTAACTACTGCCTATGACCAACAGAATAGATTGGTCAGCTTGTTCGGTACCGGCAGGATGTCGATTCTTCCCTGGCTGAGCAGTGGTTCAGATGTTGAGATGCGGTTCACCTTCACCTACAGCGACAGTGGGCAGACGTTACGCTCCACGGTGAGAAAGAAAGAAACGCCCAAAGATTTTCCGAATTTTATGGACTCGACTACAGTCTATGATCGAAATGGAAGAGTGCTTGAAGAAAAACTCTTTATGGCAGGCTCGTTAGCCACCCGTCAGACGTATACCTATGACGCCAGGGGATATCTCATCAGAATGCTCGAGTGGGTTCCTGAGGATCACGCTTTACATCAATATTTCTACTTGAACGACGATCACGGTAATGCCGTGGAGATCAAGATGTATCATCAACCGCGGCACGTCCTTGAGCGACGGACTCTATTAACCTACGAATACGATGCAAAGGGTAATTGGATAAAGAAGACGGCGTCAGGATGGTCGTATGCAGGGACACCATATCGAGAAGGTGTTTCGAAACTTATGCCTTACAACGTGACGCGCCGGATCATTACTTATTACAACTAACGCTTTGATCCTCAGCTCTCAAAGAATCCTCCTCTCAATCACGTGTATAATTGGCGCGTGCCGATGCTAACCGAAACCGAAGTCCGCGTCCTTGGTTCACTAATCGAAAAACAGATCACGACGCCGGAGTACTATCCACTGACACTCAATTCGCTGACGGCGGCGTGCAATCAAAAGAACAATCGCAATCCAGTAACGGCGCTGCCTGAAAGCGAAGTCGACGATGCGCTGTACACGTTGCGCGAAAAGAACCTCGCCTATGTCTTTCACGGCAGCACGAGTCGGGTCCCGAAATACAAACACGTCGCGCCGGAAAATCTACAACTAAATCCGGCCGAACTGGCCGCGATGTGTGTGCTGATGTTGAGCGGCCCGCAGACGGTCGGCGAGATTCGCACCCGCGGCTACCGGCTTTATGAATTCTCAGGATTGGAAGAAGTTGAAGAAACGCTGCGCGGTCTGATGGCCAGAGATCCTGATGCTTTTGTGATGAAGCTGCCGCGCCAGGCAGGCCAGAAAGAAGCGCGCTTTGCGCAACTGCTGTCAGGCGAGCCGAGTATTGAAGCCGGCGAAGAACCCCGAGCAGAAAGAACAGCGCGTCGCACGAGCGATGGCGACCGAGTTGCGAAACTTGAAGAGCAGGTTCAGACGCTCACCGGGCAGGTTGAAAGTCTGTCGACACAGTTCGCGGAATTCAAGAAGCAGTTTGAATGATTTGAGGTTCCTCTCCCTTTGGGAGAGGGAGAATCAGGCCGTCAGTACTTCGCGAATCTTCAAGGCCAAAACATCAGGCGTAAATGGCTTTTCCAAAAACGCCACGCGACCGTCGAGCACTCCATGATGAACGATCGCATCGTCCGTATAGCCCGACATATAAAGGACGCGCATGCCAGGTCGCGTCAGCGATAGTCTTTCCGCCAGTTCACGTCCGCCCAGATGGGGCATTACCACGTCTGTTACCATCAGATCGATCGCGCCTTCGAACTGCTCAGAGACCTTGATTGCTTCGTTGCCGTCGCCGGCGCGAAGAACCTTGTAGCCGTTTGACTTTAGAATCTCCTGGGCCATGTCCCTGACGGCTTCTTCATCTTCGACCAGCAGAACGGTTTCGCTTCCGATTAAATTGTCACTTCTTACCAGCAGAGGTTCAGCGATTTTAACGGCTTCATCCACGCGGGGCAGGTAAATCTTAAACGTGGTGCCGTGGCCGGGCTCGCTGTAGACGGAAATGTTTCCGCCTGATTGTTTGACGATGCCGTAGACTGTAGCCAACCCGAGTCCGGTGCCTTTTCCTTTTTCTTTGGTCGTGAAAAATGGCTCGAAGATTCGCGACTGCAATTCCTGAGGCATTCCGCATCCGCTGTCGCTGACGGCGATCATAACGTACGAGCCTGCCTCAACCGGCCGATGTGCCTGGGTGTAGCTGACGTCCAGGTGAACGTTGTTGGTTTCAATCGTAAGGCTGCCACCTTCAGGCATCGCGTCACGCGCGTTGACGGCGAGATTCAAAAGCACCTGTTCGATTTGTCCCGGGTCAGCTTTGACGTTGCCCAGGTCTGCGCTGAGCACCGTTTGCATGTCGATGTGCTCGCCAATTAATCGACGCAACATCTTGTCCAGATCGCCGATCACCGTGTTGAGATCGAGCACCTTTGGTTGCATCACCTGCTTGCGGCTGAAGGCCAGCAGCTGACTGGTCAAAGCTTTCGCGCGGTCGCCCGCTTTCCTGATTTCACTTAGCTGCCGGACGGTACGTTCTTCATTTTCGGGAGTTCGCCGCAACAGCATGTCGGCGTAGCCGATAATCACCGCCAGCAAATTGTTGAAGTCGTGCGCGACGCCGCCGGCGAGTTGGCCCACTGCTTCCATCTTTTGGGCCTGTCTTAATCGCTCTTCGCTGTCGCGCAGCGCCTCTTCCGCTTTCTTGCGTGCAGTGATATTACGTGAATTCACGACAATTCCATTGACGCTTGGTTCGTTCAGCAGGTTCGTCATGTTTGCTTCAACATGCAGCCACGTTTGGTCACAGTGTCGCGCGCGCATTTCCACCGAACAAGTTCGCCCGGGTTGCGACTTAAGTTCCTTCAATAACCCAAGTACGCGTGATCTGTCGTCGGGATGCAGGAATTCGCGAAGCTGTGTGCCGTTGAGTTGAGCCGGCTGATAACCAAAGATACTTTCACTGCTGGGACTCATGTAGATCACTCGGCCGTCAACATCGACAATCGTGATCACGTCGGAAGAATTCTTGACCAATGAAACGAAGCGCGCCTCGCTCTCGCGGGCCGCTTTCTCTTCGAGCAGTCGTGAATTCTCACGCAGGGCCACGATCTGCCGCGCCACCACCAAGGCGGTAATCATGAAAGCGCCCAACGCGACCCAAACAATTGGTTGCGTTCCATTTTGATGCTGAAACTCAAAAGCGACATATAGCAGGAGCGCATAGGCAACGCCGACGGCTGCATACGGTAGCCAACTGAACGGCGATTTCTCCAAACCTTGATTCACAGCGGCAAGTCTTGGCTGACGCGCGCTATAGAACTGCTGCTGGGCGCTGAAGGCGATCAGCACGAATGCCAGCATGTAGAAGCAATCGGGCCACGATCCGCCGAAATAATTGTTTGAGAGTGTCTGATACGAATAGCCAAAATCGGCGACCACGTCGGCGAGGATTGCGACACTCATAATTCCAAGTGCCACGCGCACGCGGCGCGACGGCCGCCTCAGCAGCACGGTGATCACGCCGAACAGCAGTACGGTGTTGACCACCGGATAAGCGAGCGCGACAGCCGTTTCGAGCGAGGTAGCATGTTCGGCCAGCGCTACCGGCCTCAACACGACATACCAAATTACGATCGCTGTGCCGAGCATCACGGTTCCGGCGTCAAGCGCGAACGTCAGACGCGACCGGCCGGCGCGTCCGAGCGGAAACATCAACAGTGCGGCCAAACAAATCGGATAGTACAAGAGGTAAGGAACGTCGGCCCAGGTGACCGAGAGATCGACCCGCACAACTAATTCATAGTAGGCCCACATCACATTGCCGACGGTATAGACCAGAAACGCGATCGTGAGCATCGTCCAGGCGCGCCGCTTTCGGATGCCCAGCGCGCGTTGACGTGACGCTCGCCAGGCAAGCAGCGCCATGCCAAGGCTAAGCAAGGGTTGCGCGCAGTCTGTCACGACGGTGTTAACCTCTTCGGAGGGTTTGATCACGAATATCCAAAAGACGTAGCCGATGAAAAAAAGACCCATGCCAAGCGTGATTACGCCGCCCCAGTCGCGCAACCATAGTTGTAACCCAGCGCGCGCTTTCCCTATCAATTCGTTTTTCATTTTTGTGACCTAGAAGCTCATGCCGTAGTAAACGCCGAGCGCGTTGTTGCCGCGACCGTGGTTGCCGATGTTGTAACCAACGTACAAGAGACTCTTGGGCGAAAGCGTGATGCCCGCGCCGGCGACAACGTATCCGAAATCGTTCCGGCCAGTGGACCAATCAAGAATGATCGAGACTTTCTTGTGGACTGGTTGCTCGTAACCCAACAACAAACCCTTTTTGGTAGTTCCGTCTGCGAATGAGCCAACGAGTGTGTATGCACCGGCAGTTAGGCGCGGGCCATAATCGCCTTTGATGCTCTTGCTGGCGACCGAGTAAACCATCGCGCGGGTCGTGTTTGTCGCGCGTTGGGCGAGGGGAACGAAAACTACGGCGCCAGCTGCTACCGCTGTTCCTTCCGATTCGTTTTGATAGAGCTGGACTTTGAAGTTCGGTTGAATCTCAACTGGTTCGGACGGAGAGGTGCGCGTATAAAAAGCATTCAATCCAACTTCGACGCGTCGATTGACGCCATAGATTATTCGCGGACCGTATGTTTGGTAGCCTCCGCTTTTGAACGACGACACGTGAGCAGTAAAATCCGCTTCGACATACAAACGCTTCCTTGTTTGTATGTCCGTGGATGGAATATTAAACACCGTCGATTGCGCCGGCACGCCCTGGAAGGCGGCAACGACGAACGAAACGGCTGAGATCGCTTTCAGGCACTTGAGCTTTAGATTGGTCACGATAAGTCCTTTCGGTTGCTCCGTTGAGGTCAGAGACTCAGAAGAATGTGCGGGCGTGGCGAACCGCCGGAAGATGGGATAAAGTCAGCGGCGCATTGCCGCAGTCAGGCAAAAAAGCGCCTATACTGCCGGCATTCAGTAATGAAGCATTTGTTGTGCCTGCGCGATGATCGTTAAAGGTCCGACGATGAAATTCGTATCTGTAACCACGCTCTTGCTGGCGCTGCTGCCCGTCCCGCGACTCGCTCACGCCCAACGCAAAAAGCCCGTGCTGGTCTGCACTCAGGCAGGGTTCGCTGCCTTCAAACCGTTGCCGAAACTTGAATACGAATGTCCCGAGGGACAGGCGGATTACGGCGATGAGATTTTGAAGTTGCCGTCGCGACTTGCGGCTATTCACAAACTGGAGAGGTCGCTTGAATCGTTCACCAGCGCGGCGTGGTGGAATGCAAATGTGGATGAGCTGAATGGCTGTGAGATTCACGGTCGCGCCGGCAAACTGACTGCCGAAGAAAAACAGAAGGTCGACGATAATGATTATGATCTAAAGATTTTCGGCAATCATCAGATGCGGCTGGCGGTGCTGGCCGATCCCTGCTACGAGACCGGGTACTCCGGCTCAAACGCTTTCCTGTTGGTGCGGAGGGCCGGAAGAGTTTTTGTCTCGCAGGTCCTGAATGGTTACGCCTCGCGCTTTGGTAACTCAGTGGGCGTCGACTTCGCCGACTTGAAGGGGCAAACGATCGTAGAAATTTCGACTGCCACCAGTCTCCCGCCTTCGCTGTGGTATCACTATTTCGTCATCGACCCCGGCACCAACAAGGTTGTGCCGAAGACACTTTTTAAGGAAGACAACAAACTCACGAATGGGGTTTACTCGGACATGTTGATGGGCGACCCTAAGGATTTTGATTTACCAAAAGACGCGACTGAATTGAACATCATTCGTAACGGTCGCCTGGCGCCCTCGTTTAGCGCGTACACGCAGGACGAGAATGGAAAAGTCGACGGCCGCCTGCGCCGGATCATCTATCGATGGAATGGCCGTTTTTATGTCCCCAGCCGCTGAATGTCTGGTTGTGTTGCCGGGGCAGTAGCCCGACCGTAAGGGAGGGCTCAAGCGTTGAAGCCTTCGAAATGAGCCCTCCCTCACGGTCGGGCTAGTGCCCCGCTGTTAGCCGGACAACTCCCAGACACCAACCTCTCAGTTATTGACCAATCTGTTTATGCGGCGCTAGTATTCGCCGCAAACTGAAAGGAGTTCTGATCCATGTTCACCCGATGGTTTTGTTCTCTCGCTCTCGCTGCCGGCGTTTCTCTTTTTATTAGCTCGAGCGCGCGCGCGCAATACAAACTGGAAACGTGCGAAGACCTGAAAATCGCCGAGGCGCATTTCGGAATCAACACAGTCGAGACGGCAACTTGCGTTAGTCCGACGAAAACATTTAGTCCGAAGGGCACGCTGCGCAACGTTAACGTTGTCTATTCTTTCCCCAAGGTGCCGACCGGCGCCGGCGTAACTTTCATGATCACAAAAGACAACGCCGACGGCGAATACGTTGAGAACAAGGACTATATGGTCTCGCCACAGCACACTACTGCTTATGCGCGCTTCACCATCAACACGCCCGGAAAGTATTTCGTCCGTTTGGCGAACTATTACAACAAGGCACAGGTGTGGGCTACCGCGGATTTCACCGTCGGCGCCGACACGGTTGGACCACGTTCAGTTGGCAACACCGCCGCGGGCGGCGGCAAAGTCTGGATCTGCAAAAGCGTGGATGACAACTGGAACTGCGTCGGTGGAGCGAATGAATGGAAGGCGCACGCGGGCTTTGATGTGCTGTTCAAGAACCCGAGTCCGGTGGGCGTCGATTTCATCGGCATCATCTTTTATAAGCAGGATGCCAGTGGCAAAGACGTCGAGTTCATGAACGAATACCAGCAGAACATTGGCGACAAGAACCGCATGTATGCGACGGGTGGAAACGAAATCTCTCTGCCGGCGGGAGTCTATTCCGTTTACATAATCGCCTGGGGCAAACGCGAAACGATGGAGCACCGCGGCAATCTCACAGAGTATTTTGCGAAGATGACGTTGACCGTGAAGTGAGGACTGTTGGAGTGGACTGTCACGCGAAGCGATGCATGACGCACACAGAGACGCGTTGACCAAATCAATTGCTTCAATCGTGACGAAGCGCTCGGCCCCGTTAGGGGCCGAATGTTTATAGCCCCGCTTGTCCCCACAGAATTCACAGCTCCTTTAGGAGCGGAATGAGATTGTCGCTCCTAACGGAGCTGATCAGAAAGGGTGTTGGTTAGGTCCGCGTTCTATAAATATTTCTCTCCTAGCGGAGCGAAGACACACGACGTTGCCAGGTGGTAGTATTCTCCAACTTTATCTTCGTTAGCTTCAAACATGAGTTCATCCGAATCTCAGCAAATGTTCCTTCACTATCGCGTCGTCGATAAGATCGGCAGCGGCGGCATGGGCGAGGTCTTCAAAGCCGAAGACACCAGGCTGGGCCGCACGGTCGCGCTTAAGGTACTCCCGACAAAAGCGAATGACGACGCCACTGCCAAGCGTCGCTTTCTGAAGGAAGCCCAAGCTGCCTCAGCCTTAAATCATCCAAACATCGTTACGATTCACGCGATTGAGGAAGCCGACGGCGTCGATTTCATCGTGATGGAGTTCATCGAAGGCCAGACACTTAAGGCGATGATCGAAGGCGAGGGCGCCTTACCGCTGGCGAACTTACTCGACGTCGGAATTCAAGTCGCCGAGGCGTTGGGAGCCGCGCACGAAATTGGACTGGTCCATCGCGACGTCAAAGCTGCGAATATTGTCGTGACCCCACGAGGACGCGCGAAGGTACTCGACTTTGGTTTGGCAAAGATCGTACTCACGATTGCTGACGGAGTGGACGCGGAAGCTCCCACGTTGATGAATCTTACGGGTGAAGGCACCGTCCTCGGAACAGCGTTCTATATGTCTCCTGAACAGACACGCGGAGAAACTCTCGATGCGCGGTCGGATATCTTCTCTCTCGGGTCCGTGCTCTATGAAGCCGCCACGCGCTCTCTTCCGTTTACCGGGCCAAGCATACTTGGAGTGATGCACGCCATTGCTACTGCAGACCCGACGCCGCCCAGCCGCGTCCGGCCTGAACTGCCACGCGAATTCGATCTGATCGTCGAGCGCGCGCTAGCAAAAGATAGAGAGCGACGATATGCGTCCGTAGACGAGATGGGCGAGGCTTTAAGAAATCTGCGCGCTTCGCTGACGGGTCAGTGGACCGGGATTCCGATTATCTACGACAAGGATTTGATCGAGTCGTCCGGAAACGCCTTCGTCGGACGCGAGCCGGAACTAAAGAAGCTGGAAGAGTTTTTGGAGCAGGCGATTGCCGGGGCGGGCCGCGTCGTTTTCATCACCGGCGAACCGGGTATCGGCAAGACTTCTCTGTCCGACGAATTCCTGCGGCGGGCGCGCTCACGTTATCCGGGAGTGCTCATTTCTCGTGGCCGGTGCGTCGAGCAATACGGCACGGGTGAAGCTTATCTCCCTTTCCTCGATGCGGTAGGAGCGGTACTGGATGGACCAGGGCGCGAGCGTCTCGCATCGGTGATGCGCACCCATGCACCCACCTGGTGTATGGAATTGCCGGCCGCGTTTACTTCCACCGGTGCGTTTGAACGTCTGCAGCAGGAGACGATTGGGGCGACGAAAGAACGCATGATGCGCGAGATGGGTGATGCCTTGAGCAGCTTCGCGACGACTACACCAGTCGTGTTGCTGCTGGAGGATCTGCACTGGGCCGATCCGTCGAGTGTCGATCTCCTGCGGCATCTTTCTCAGCGCCTCACCAATCAACGCCTGCTAATCGCCGGCACCTTTCGTCCCGAAGATATTGAGCGCACCAATCATCCGTTGAAGAGCTACAAGGCCGAGATGCAAAGCCACCGGCTCTGCGAAGAGGTAGCGCTCAGTTCACTCGCACGCGATCACATTGCTGAATACCTGAACGCCACCTTCACGCCGAATGACTTTCCACCGGAGTTTGCTTCGCTGATTCATGACAAGACCGAGGGGCATCCGTTGTTCGCGACGAACCTCCTGCAGTATCTCAGCGAGCACGGCGACATCGGTCGTACCAACGCCCATTGGTCCCTGGTCCGTCCGCTGGCGGAATTGGATTTGGAAGCGCCAGAGAGCGTGCGCAGCATGATCAGTAAGAAGATTGATGCGCTCGAGGCAGAGGAGCGCCGCACGCTGCAGTACGCCAGTGTCGAAGGCACGGAGTTTCTGTCCGTTGTCGTTGCGAGTTTGCTCGGCGTCGACGAAGTCGATCTGGAAGAACGGCTGGCTGACTTGCAGAGGACGCATCGACTGATCGAGGTGCGCGGCGAAGAGGAGTTGCCCGACGGAAGTCTGGCGACCCGCTATCGCTTCTCGCATGCGCTTTATCAGAATTTTCTTTATGGCGACCTGGTCGCGAAGCGGCGCGTGATGCTTCATCGTCAGGCCGGTGAACAACTAATGAAGCATTACGGCAAGCGTGCGGCGCATCTGGCTACCCAGCTTGCTTTGCATTTCGAGCGTGGCCGAGACTTTGCCCGCGCGATCGAGTATCTGATTCAAGCGGGCGACAACGCCACCAAACTTTACGCGAATGCTGAAGCGGCCGATCACTATACGCGAGCATTGAGCCTGGTCGACAAGCTGCCGGAAGAAGCGCGCACGGACGCGCGGGTTGTGCTTTATCAAAAGCGCGGCGCGGTTAATTTCGCGTTGACCCGCTTCGCAGAATCCGTGGACGATTACACGCGGATGCTTAAATATCAGGAGCCGTTGGGGTCGCCTGAGAAACAAGCGGCTGCGCTCAATGCTCTCTCGCTCACACTTTTCTTTGCTCATCAGTTGGAAGAATTAGAGTTGCGCGCAAATGAGGCGGTTGCTGCCGCGAAACGCGCGGGCAGCGAAGAGCTGCGCCTGCAGACGATGGCCCTGATGTCGCTCAAGCATCTGTGTTATGGAGAACTTGATGTGGCCAAGCCAATGCTTGACGAGTTGGTCGCGACGTCGCGGGCGCTAAAGCAGAAAGGACCACTGGCAGCGGGACTGATTTGGCGCGGCTGTCTCTATTTCTTTCAGACGGATTACGATCGCGCGATTGAGGTGGAAACCGAAGGGCGCCAACTCGCTTCTGAATTGCGAGATGGTTTTCTGCTCCTGTGCTCGCTGTTTTTTTTGGGTCTGTCGAAGGCTAATCTCGGCCAAATGTCTGAGGCCTTAGCGGTCCTGGATGAGGCCATACGCATGGCCCGTCGCAACGGTGATTTGTTCTGGCACCCACGTATTCCGAATTGCATCGGATGGATTCATCGCGAGCTACAGGATTTCGAAGGCGCTTTCAAATTTGATCAGGAAGGAGTAGAAGTCGGCCACCAACATCATGTGTTGGAAGCGGAAGCGAACTCGCTGATCAACCTGGGAATCGATTACACCCACGCCGGAAACAATCAGGAGACGGTCGCGGCTTTTCACAAAGTGCGCGACATCTTTGAACGCGACGCCTGGTTCCGCTGGCGCTACAACATCCGTCTCCATGCGGCCATGGCTGAACACGCACTGCGGCAGAGCGATACAGTGAGGGCCCGCGAGATTGTCGATCGCTTACTGGCAACTGCCGTCAAATACGAGGTTCACAAATACATCGCCGTGGCCCACAATCTCATGGCCCAAATCGCGATGGCTGAAGGTGACACGACCAGGGCCGAGGCGGAATTCGGTGCGGCGCTCGAAGAGCTTAAGCAATATTCAGTACCGGTGGTCGCGTGGAGAATCTACGCGGATCTGGGACGCTTGCGAGCCGCGCGCGGAGATTTTGCCGGAAGTCGCGACGCGTTTGGGCAAGCCGCTATGATTATAAACAACATCGCGGCGAACGTCAGCGAAGCAACGTTGAGAGAAAATTTTTTCGCTTCTCAAGCAGTGCAGGAAGTTATGAAAGGCATGGAGAGCTGAAGTGCCGAAGGCGCGAAAATGTAATAGGCTGGGGCATCGCCCCAGGGAACCGAATTCTGCTATGGTCAAGGCGCTGAAAGCGCGGAATGTAGAATGTTATGACGCGCCTTCAGCGCTAACCATCTTTTCTAAACGATATACCCGGGCCGATGGCCCAGGCTACTGCATCTGGCGCCTTCAGCGCCGTTCACTTGGAACTACCAAACTGCGCGCGTATCATTCCTGTTAAAGTAAAAAACCAAAGCACGATGTCCACTCCTCTCAAAGATTCATACAACCGACCGATTCGCGACCTCCGTGTGTCGCTGACCGACCGCTGTAATTTTCGCTGCTTCTATTGCCTCCCCCATGGCGAGCCGCCCATCGCGCCAAAAGAGCAGATGCTGTCGTATGAAGAGATCGAATACGTCTGCGAAATCTTCGTTGAGCTGGGCATTGAGAAAATTCGCTTAACGGGCGGCGAGCCGATGATGCGCCAGGACATTGAGACAATCATCAGCAAGCTCGCGAAGCTGAAATCAAAGGGTCTTCACGACCTCGCGCTCACAACGAACGGATACTTCCTTCCTGATCGCGCGGACGGTTTGAAAGCCGCGGGACTGGATCGCATTACGATCAGTCTCGACAGTTTGAAACGCGATGTTTTCAAGCAGATGACTGGCGTCGATGTTTTGGATCGGGTGCTATCGGGAATCGCAGCGGCGAAGAAAGCCGGGCTGCAACCAATCAAAATCAACGCGGTGATCGTGCGCAGTCACAACGAAGACGAAGTCGCAGACTTTGCCGCCTTCGCGCGGGAGCATGATGTCGGCGTGCGCTTCATCGAATTCATGCCGCTTGATTCGGGTCACGACTGGTTGCGCGAGGATGTAGTGTCGGGACGCGAAATTCGTGCTTCGATCGAAGAAAGATTTCCGCTTGAGCCGCTGGATATTTCGCGCGGTTCGGAGACTTCGTCACGCTATCGTTTCGTTGACGGCGCTCCGGGTGAGATTGGCATCATTGCGCCCGTGACGGAAGCCTTCTGCGGCGCTTGCTCCCGCATTCGATTAACGGCTGATGGCCAGATTCGCACTTGCCTTTTCTCGACGGTGGAACATTCGCTTCGCGACGTGGTGCGCGATGGCGCCGGCCGCGCCGAAATAATCGAATTCGTTCGTACAGTGGTGATGAAGAAAGAACCGCGCCACTTTATTAATGATCCGAGCTTTGTCGCGCCCTCGCGCTCAATGAGTTTCATCGGGGGCTAGCCGTCTTAACCAAACTTTTCCAGCTTCTCGCAACAGAAAAAGTACATCTACTGCCCTTGAACGCGAGTATGATACGCGCTCCCCCCGGTGTTTGACGCGCTATACTCCTGCCTAATCTATGAGTAAGTACATGGGACAAGATATATCAGTATTCGACTCAACCTCAGCGAAAGAGTTGCTCACTCTGGCCCCGTTTTCAGAGGCAGGGGTAGCCCACGCCGGCCGGCACTCCGTACAATTCTACGAAACGGATTCATTCCTGCTCGACTCTGTCACAAGCTTTCTTCATGAAGGGATTCGCAGCGGCGACGCCTGCATCGTCGTCGCGACCCAGCCGCATCGTGAAAAGCTCGCGGCGCAGTTGTTGGGGCATGGGCTGGATGTGGTTAACGACGGGCTGGGTGAACAATATTATGCGTTCGATGCCGAAGAGACCGTATCGCAATTACTGATCGATGACGTGATACAACCCGCTCTCTTCACTGGAATCGTCGGGGACATCGTAAAGCGGGTGAGCGCGCAGGGTCGCCGGGTGCGTGCGTTCGGAGAAATGGTTGCCCTGCTCGCCGCTCGCGGCAAATTTCAGGCAGCGATTGATTTGGAACAGTGCTGGAACCAATTACAGAAAAGCTACGAGTTCAGGCTCTTATGTGCTTACTCGCTGACCACTTTTGACAATGACATCGCTAATTCTTTAGCCGCGGTCTGCGACGTGCACTCGGAAGTTAATCCGTGTGAGAGCTACCACGCTCTAAGCACCGCGGAAGAACGTCTGCGTGCGATCGTCGTGCTGCAGCAGAAAGCGCGGACGCTCGAATCTGAGATCGCTGAACGCAAGAAAGTGGAACTTGCGTTGCGCGCGGCCACGGATGAACTCAAAAAAATACTGGTCAGCGAACAGCTGGCGCGCGCGGAAGCCGTGAGCGCGAATCGCATGAAAGATGAATTCCTGGCAACCGTGTCGCACGAATTGCGCACGCCGCTGAATGCGATCATCGGGTGGACCCATATGCTGGGTAAAGGGAAGCTGGACCAGGCCCTGACCGCCCGGGCTATTGAAACGATTGAGCGCAACGCGAAGGCGCAGGCCCAATTGGTTGAAGACATATTGGACGTGTCGCGAGTAATCACCGGCAAACTTCAGTTGAATATTGGACCCGTCGACGTCGCTGCGATCATTAACGCGGCGATTGATTCGGTGCAGCCGGCCGCGACCTCGAAAGCGATTGAAATCGAAGTGACGCTTGATCCGGTAATTCGGCACATTGCCGCCGATGCCAATCGCTTGCAACAGATCGTTTGGAACCTGCTGGCGAATGCAATCAAGTTCACTGCGCCGGGCGGACAGGTTAACGTGTCTTTGAAGCGGAAAGCCGGGAATGTTCAGATTACCGTTTCCGACACCGGCAAAGGCATCGATCCCGCTTTCGTTCCTTTTATCTTCGATCGTTTTCGACAGGAAGACGCGAGCACGACCAGAAGCTATGGCGGTCTGGGCCTCGGCCTCTCGATAGTGCGTCATTTGGCTGAGCTGCACGGCGGTACTGTCGAAGCTTACAGTCGCGGCGAAGGCACAGGAGCGACGTTTACAATCCTGCTGCCGAACCTGCGGCCTCCCGCCGACAAACCGAAGACCCGGAAAATCAGTTCGACATCATCCGCAGTCGCCGGCAATGACAATTTGCTGCTGCCGCTGCCTTCGATCGCCGGCCGTCGAATACTGCTGGTCGATGACGACGCTGATACTTTGCGGATGCTCTCAGAGGTACTCGGTGCACAGAGCGCGGTTGTCGAGAGCGCCAATTCGGTGCAAGAGGCGATTGAGCTCCTGGATCGTTTCCCGGCGGACGTGGTGGTGTCTGATCTGGCGATGCCCGAAAAAGATGGATACTCTTTGATCGAGACGATCCGCGATCGCGAAACCGAGACCAAGCTGCAAGCCATAGCCCTGACTGCCCTGGTCCGCATTGAAGATCGCGCACGGGCTTTGTCCGCCGGCTTCAACATGTTCCTCGCAAAACCTGTCCAGCCCACTGAACTAATCAACGCAATAGCGAACCTGACTGAAACAGTTAGTTGACGAGATCAGTACGGAACCGCTTGCGCTAGCAAGCGGGTTATTCCGTCAATCGGTCCTGTATGGCATTTGTGTGAGTTGGGTCGATGACCCGTTTGCTAGCGCAAGTGGTTCCGTACCTACGCTTGCATTGTTTTGATGTCGTCGAGCAGCACGCGCTCGTGTCCTTCAGGATTGACCTTCTCATAAACTTTACGCAGCACGCCCTGAGGATCGATCACGAACGAAGTGCGGTTCCAATACATCGTGCCTTTGTAGTCGCTCTGGCCCACACCCGCCGCTCCTAACAAATCGTGATTGGGATCAGCCAGCAAATCGATCGTAAAAGAAAACTTATTGCAGAAATTCTTATGTGACTCGACATCGTCCGCGCTGACACCCAGGATCGCGATGTTCGCATCGTCGAATTCCTGTTTAGTGGCGGTGAATGACTTGCCCTGGATTGTGCAGCCGGGGGTGTCATCTTTTGGATAGACGTAAAGCACGAGCCACTTGCCTTTGTAATCATCAAGCGTGATGGTCTTGCCGTCCTGGTTCTGTAAACTAAAGGTTGGAAAAGATTTTCCTACTTCTGCTGGCATTAATTTTCTCCTTGGTGGAATCAAAATGATTTAGGGCCGGGGCAGTAGCCCGACTGTGAGGGAGGGCGTCCCCTCGGCATCGTGAGACGCCCTCCCTCACGGTCGGGCTACTGCCCCGCTCGATACTACACCGCTTCGTTGATTTGTTTTACTGCGCGGGCACTTGAATCAAGCGCGCCTTGCATCCACGAAAAGAATGGCGACAGATGTTCGCCTGCGAAATGTATTCGTCCCTCAGGCGCTGAGGCCGCAATGAAATCTCGCACGCCGATAAATGCCCAGGCGCCGCGCGACCATTCATCTTCCGCCCAAATCTTGGTCGCGCCTCGTTCGAAGTTATCTCGCAGACCCGGGAACAGTGGATCCAGTTGGTTGAGCGTGGAACTGATCCGATCGCTGTCCTTCATGGCCGCGACTAGTTCAGCCTGGCCGGGACGATTGTAAGTCATGATAATTCCCCGCGGTCCCGGCTGGCTCCAGGTGGGTTGCCATATCTCCACACCGTCGCTGGTAATCGCGAAACCATTCAGCCCTTTGTCTTCCCACGAGCGCCGTTTGGCTTGCAGATAAACACGCGAGACCGAATCGTAATGGAGATTTTTGATGATGTCGCGCCGGCGTTCAGGAAAATTCACGGGCATCTCAACGTTGCGCAGCAGTGAGAACGGCACCGCACAAAGAACTCGATCCGCGCTCATCGTTTGGCGTGCGCCCTTGTCCATGAAAACAACTCGCGCAGCTTTCTCGTCCTGATCGATCTTGACGACCGGCGAGCCGTAACGAATCTTGTCGCCCAGACGACGAGCAATCGCCTTAGGCAAGTTGTCGTTTCCGCCTTTGATTTTGCTAAAGCGAGTGGGACCGCGAAATTCGGATCCAAAGAATTGCGCGAGTCCATCAGTGAAGCCATCGATCGAAACTTCTTGTTTTGAGCCCCGGTCAAATCTGAGAGCGGAAAGCTTTGACGGATACATCGGCTCAAGCGGCAGATCGAATAGCTTCACGTACTTGAGTGTCAGATCGTGATTGTCAGGAATGCGCGCCGCGCCGGCCTCGGCATACAAACCATCGGAAAAAGGTTCGCGGAGAGTTTGCACACGACCGCCCGGACGCAGGCGCGCTTCGAGGATGGTTACGTCATGACCTGCCTGGGAAAGTTCGTATCCGGCACTGAGTCCGGCCATGCCCGCGCCAATGATCACGATCTTTTTGGGCGCGACGGTCGCAGCGATGACCGGGATCCGCGCCAGCGAAACTCCGGCGATGGCAATCGTGCTTTGCTTGAGAAAGGTGCGGCGATTGATTGGCATTAGCGGATCGGCTACTCAAGGTTGAGAACTGAATCTACTGGCCAAACGTCCCTGATATCGTCGAAGTTCCGCAAGTTTTGCGGCTTTGCCGCCGCACATGGCGGTAAGCCTCCGGCTTACCGTGACTTCGAATTAATTGACTTGGAGGCTGCGCCTCTGAATTTGCTGAGGCGCAGCCTCAGAATGATTCTTCTCGATCGATCGGGTGAGCCGTAGGCTCACCGCAGTGTGCTGCGGCAAAGCCGCATTGCTTCATCTTTTTTCTTAGCCGTTTTCGACACGACTTCCTCCGGACGTCATGAATCGCCTCGAGAAGACTAATTTGATCGAGCTCACTTCATCGAGAATAGCGTCGACGCTGCCGCTGGCCGTCCTCTTTGTGACATCGAGCGTGCGCTGATTTTCATGTGGCACGTTGAGCACCGTATCCTCGGCGGATTTCTTCCGGGCACGATCGGGGCTAACGTCTTTCAGCATGGCCACGCGCGCCGGATCTGCTACGCGGCGGCAAAGTTCGTCCACTCCGCAGATCATTCGAATCGGAATGAAACGACATTGACACGCCGCGGCGAGTCGTTCGAGGTCCCGAAACGCTTTCTCGTCTTCCGGCTTGCTCTCGCGTAACTCCATAGTGAACACGAATCCCAGCCCGGGTGGCGCCAGCTCGCGGATCGCTTTGTAAACCGCCGCCCTGACCTCTTTTACTCTGTCCCACACTGCGGGCGGCAAAGGGGTCTCCCCGTCGGCATTGATGACCGTAAAAATCGGATTATTAATCAGGTGGTTGTCGACGAGCTTGGCGCCGGTCCGTTCGCAGAGCTCACGGCCAATCGTGTACTTGCCGGTACCGGCAAAGCCGATCAGCAATACCATCGTGTTCTCGAGTGAATTATTCGGCATAAGGCTCTACGTCGACCTCCACTATCGCGCCGTCAGAAACTCCGGCGGTATTTGCAGCTTCAGCATCTATCAATAGATAGAACCTTTTCTGACGCGGCACAATGGAACTCTCAAATGAAAAGCCATTGATGGTTGCATTCACCGGATGACCTCGGCGGCCACGCCAAAGCGGACGCGGCTGAAGCTTCCATTCAACGGACGGATCGAAGGGGACCTCCACCGCGTGATCTTTGTGACCGGACAGCAGCTCCGCTTTGAATTTGTTCTTGCTCATTCAGGTCGCGCGTCTGCGGATCGCAGGTGATGGTGTCGGTTCCGGTGTCGGCGCGGGCGGCGGTGCGGGCATGTCGGCTTTCGCAAATCGCGGCAGCAGATCATCGCGCATCGCCAGTTGATAGATACACCACGCAACCGTAACCGCGTTCTTCTTTACATCGTCTTCAAGAATCCGTTCATAGGTATCAAGGTTCGTGTGCCAGGTGTTCGATTGATATTCAATCGGATCCTGCCCCATGCCGATGCCCGGCAGTCCGGCGTTACTAAATGACGTGTTATCTGAGCCGCCGAGGTTCCGACTTCGGCTGGCAGTGGCCCCTGCGACGCCATCATCTTTAAAGGGTTCCAGTATTTTGCGAATAATATTCGCAGCCTCAGGTGGGCCGAAAACTCCGGCCCCACGCACGCGTCCGGTTCCGGAATCGATGTTGAAGTAACCGCCGAACTTTTCATAGCCGGGTTTTGGATTCTCAAAAGCACCGAAGTGAGCTTTCACATAAGCCTGTGAACCCAGCAATCCCTCTTCTTCACCGCTCCACAACGCCACTCGAATTGTGCGGCGCGGTTTCACGTTGAGGGTTTTCAGAATGCGCATCGCTTCCATCATGATCGCGCAGCCAATCGCGTTGTCGGTCGCGCCCGTTGCCGCGTGCCATGAATCGAGGTGGCCACCCAGCATAATCACTTCGTCCGCTTTGTCGGTACCCGGAATTTCCGCAACCGTGTTGTAAGAAGTCTTGCCCTCGGGATAGACGCGATTAAGAATATTGAATTCAAGCGTCACGTCTGTGCCATCGGCGAGGATGCGCGTGATACGGCCATAGTCTTCGTTGCTCATTACCACGGTGGGCAAGGCCTTTGTCACATCAAAAGTCCGATTATTAAACGCACGGATCTGGCGAAACTCTCTGCCCGCATCATTCACGCGAATCAACGCGCCGTTCGCTTTCAGAAACGCGTCAAGCTGTTCGTCGATCTGTCTGTTCGTCAACGGCCGGGGCGCGCCGGGTGCGGGTGTTGGCGTTGGCGACGGTTGCGGGAAGCCGCCGCCGGGCCTCGCATTTGGACCATAGCGTTGTTGCGCCTGCTCGTCAGTAATCCGCTTCGCCGGCGGATTCAAATTTACCGGCACGATGATGTGTCTGCCCGCCATCACGATGCGGCCGCGAACTTTCGCTCTCTGAGTTTCAAAGTAGGCAGTCAACTGCTCTTGTGACGGCCGGTCCGGCAAAATCATTTGGTAAGCTTTTGCCGTGACTGGACCGCGCGTGCTCGGTGTCCACGAGAGGACTTCGCAAGTCAACACATCTTTGATCGGCGAGATCATGTGACCGGTGAAACGCTCGTTGAGCCAACCGACATGGCCAAAGTCCCATGGCTCGAGATGAGCGTTCGAAAGTCCCCACGCGGTCATCTGCCTGATGGCCCACTCGGCCGCGGCTTTGTGGTTCGGCGACCCGGTCAAACGCGGACCATAGATGTCCGTCAACATATGCTCGGTCTTCATGAGCTGAGAATTGGTTTGCTCTTCTTTGCGAATGCGTTCGAGCAGATCCTTGTCGCTCGGCGATTGAGCGAACAGCGGCAGGGACAGCAGAGTTGCGATCAAGCCGAGGGCGAGCACGCGGCGGTTGAGCATTTGTTTGTCTCCGAAATTCAGGGTGTGAAAAAGCAGCGGGATTATACTCACTTTGGGCCATGAGGTCAGTACCCGGAGCGATAGCGACGGGATCTCAAGTTTCGCGATGTTTGAGTTGGTGCCCAGAACTTGCCCGGGTGCTACCGCTTCCGGTACTGACTTCATGCGCACCCTGCTTCGTTTGCAACGACAACGGAAGGGTTCTAAGATTCCCCCAGTTTTGAAAACCAAATACGTTTCGAGGGAGTCCCGACAGGGTCGGGACTGAGAGTCCACAAGAGAGATTCGAATTGCGAATTGAAGTCAAGAGCTGGTTTTAGAGATTCGAAATTCGCATTCCGCAATTCGAAATTCTTCCGGAGACCCCATGAACCTGATACGGTTAGCACCGTCGAAGGGAGAAACAGTTATCGCGACCGTTCCATCCTTTTCGATGGAGCGGTTTTTTTGTTTCTTCCTATGTGTCCTCTGTGGTTAATGAACTTTCTTACCACAGAGGACTCAGCGGAACACGAGGAGAAAAGGATGAGCGCAGCAGTGAAGTCAGTACCGGGAGCGGTAGCGACCGGGTCAGCCCAGGATTCTCAGCTTCCCAACTCACGCCGCATCTACATTGACGGCCAACAATCGGGAGTCCGCGTACCTTTCCGTGAAATCGGCCAGAATCCGACGCGCAATTTCAAGAACGAACTGGAAGACAATCCGCCCGTGCGCGTCTATGACACGAGCGGGCCATACGGCGATCCCTTGATGGCCACGGATGTGCGGGAAGGATTGCCAGAGTTGCGGCGCGAATGGATCGTGGGCCGGGGTGACGTCGAAGAATACGAAGGGCGTTCGCTCCAACCAATCGATGACGGCTATCTGACTTTCGACGCCGCAAACCAGGCGAGACAAAAAGAGAAAGGGCGTTTAGAAGATTTCCCCGCATTGCGTCGCACGCCTCTGCGCGCGAAGACGGGCGCATGCGTAACGCAGATGCATTACGCGAGGCAGGGAATCATCACGCCTGAGATGGAATACATCGCGATCAGAGAAAACCTTGGCCGCTCTTTGGAGTGCGCTGACTTGTCAGCGCTTTCAAAAGCGGCGACTAGTCGCCGCACTCCAAATGAAGCACCTCGCGATTCACTCGATCACCAGCACCGCGGCCAATCCTTCGGTGCCTCCATCCCTTCTTACGTCACCCCCGAATTCGTCCGTGACGAAGTAGCCCGTGGCCGCGCCATCATTCCGGCGAACATCAATCATCCCGAATCCGAACCGATGATCATCGGCCGCAACTTCCTGGTGAAGATTAACGCGAACATCGGCAACTCCGCCGTGCTGTCATCGATCGACGATGAAGTTGAAAAGATGCGCTGGAGCATTAAGTGCGGCTCAGACACTGTAATGGATCTTTCTACCGGCAAGAACATTCATGCCACGCGCGAATGGATTATTCGCAACTCGCCGGTCCCGATCGGCACCGTGCCGATCTATCAGGCGCTGGAAAAAGTCGGCGGCAAAGCTGAAGAACTAACCTGGGAAATCTTTCGCGACACTCTGATTGAGCAAGCCGAACAGGGCGTCGATTACTTCACCATACACGCCGGCGTAAGACTGCCTTACATTCCGATGACGGCGAAACGAACTACAGGGATTGTCAGTCGCGGCGGCTCGATCATGGCCAAGTGGTGCCTCGCGCATCATGAAGAAAGTTTTCTCTACACGCGCTTCCGCGACATCTGCGAGATCATGGCTGCCTATGACGTTTCATTTAGTCTAGGCGATGGTCTTCGTCCCGGCTCAATCGCCGATGCGAATGACGAAGCGCAGTTTGCCGAACTCGAAACTCTCGGCGAGCTGACAAAGATCGCCTGGGAGTACGACTGCCAGGTGATGATCGAGGGCCCTGGTCACGTGCCCATGCACTTAATCAAAGAGAACATGGACAAGCAGCTCGAGACCTGTCACGAAGCCCCGTTCTACACGCTCGGCCCGCTCACAACCGACATCGCGCCCGGATACGATCACATCACGTCGGCTATTGGCGCGGCGATGATCGGCTGGTACGGCACCGCGATGCTCTGCTACGTCACGCCGAAAGAACACCTCGGCCTGCCCAACAAGAAAGATGTCAAAGACGGCGTCATCGCTTACAAGATCGCCGCTCACGCTGCCGACCTAGCCAAAGGCCATCCCGGCGCGCAGTATCGCGATAACGCTTTGTCGAAATCACGATTCGAATTTCGTTGGGAAGATCAATTCAACCTCTCGCTCGATCCGGAAGTCGCGCGGGAGTATCACGACGAGACCCTCCCACAGGAAGGCGCCAAGCTTGCCCACTTCTGTTCGATGTGCGGCCCGCATTTCTGTTCAATGAAGATCACGCAGGACGTGCGGGAGTACGCCGCGCAAAAAGAGATTGATGAAGCGGCGGCGTTAGGTGTGGGAATGAAAGAGAAGGCGGAAGAGTTTGTGGCGAGTGGGGCGGAGATTTATCAAACGGTAGCTGCCGATTGATCTCCAAATTGAACGCCCACCATTGTTCGCTGCGATTTTGCTACGCGAAAGGAATCGGTCAATCAGCGACGTAGGCGCGGAATATTTGTAGCCCCGGGCGTAAGCCCGGGGATCACGACCCTCTGAATATCAGAGGCCGCGAAGCGGGCGACTTGTCGCGCTCATACGCAGCGAGTAGTCTCTTCCCATGGTCACATCTGAAGAAATCTTTCGGGATGCGATGGCTATGCCGGCGGATGCTCGCGCTGCACTCACTGAGCGATTGGTCGAGAATCTGGCGCAGGATATTTCTCCCGAGATTACCACCGCACAGCTTGCCGAAGTGCGACGCCGCATTGCGCAGGTTGAGTCAGGTGAAGTCGAGCTTGTTCCCGGCGATGAAGCCTTAGTCCGCGTCCGAAATCTTCTCGCGCAACATCTGCCGTCGAGCTAAGGCATGGCTACCTACGGCTTTCATTCCGACGCAGCCGAAGAATATCTCGCCGCCACGCAGTATTACCTCGATCACGCTTCTCCTCGTTACCTGCTCACGCGATTTCCTTATTCAATTTATTATCGTTGGGAGCCGGAACGTGATCGCGTTGCGATCTATGCGGTGATGCACTTCAGCCGGCGTCCTGGTTACTGGCGTGAGCGGCTAACATGATCCCTCTGTCGCCCGCTAAAGCGGGCTTTGATTCTTCTTGGGTTCGTGATCCCCGGGCTTACGCCCGGGGCTACAGATATGCCGCGCCTACGGCGCTGGTTGAGTTTCGCTCTCAAAGACCCAACGTTACAGAACCGCGAGCAGTAGCGAGCGGATGCTACCACTCAAGTTGAACTATGATCCGGTCGCTACCGCTCCCTCTACTGACTCCATCGTCATGATCATTCGTTGTACCTGATCGTCTTTGCGGCGTCGAACTTCGCGGCGTTATCCTTCCGTCATGGCCAGCTTTGACGAAGTCGAAAAACTCGCGCTCGCCCTATCTGAACATGAACGTGCGAGACTGGCGGCGAAACTTATCGACTCGCTATCGAACGCTGATCTCGATGAAGCTGTGGAGAGTGGAGCAGCCAGGTTCAAGCCGGTCAGCTCGAGCATGCTTCGCAGGATTCGTTACGATCCAAAAAGTAAATTCCTCGACGTTGTCTTCAGGACTGGTGAGACCTATCGCTACAAAGATGTTCCATTGGATGAATACGACAAGTTGATGAAGGCTGAGTCTCACGGCAAATACATGCAGATGCACGTCATCGATCACTACGAGGTTGTTAGGTTAGACGACTAGACTTATGTCGCCCGCTAAAGCGGGCTTCGGCTTCTTAATTAATCGCTTACCCAGCGCTGAAGCGCTGGGCTATTTTCAAATCGTCCGCTGCGCGGACGAAGTCTGACGTCCCGGTCGGGCTAACGGCCGCGATGTTTGCCGTCTCTATCATCTCGCCGTCACTACTTTTTTCCTTGCCGTCAACGGTTCGACCAGGCCTGGGAGAAAACTGAGGTCGGACGGCAGTTGAGGTTGAGGGCCGATGGAGAGCGTGGCGAATTGTTTATGGCAGCCAATACACGAGCCGGGTCCGGGCAATGTTGGATCGCTGCCGGTGTACATCTGAATGTACGTCTCAAGCGTCATATTGGAGAGCATCGCCGGTACTGCGTTCATGGGCAAATTGATATACATACCATGAACGAATACTGGGGCGCCCCACTGCGTGCCGACCAGCATATAGTTTTGCAAAGGCGTTTTGTATTTCGCTAATTCGGCTCGCCACTGCTTATTGAGTTGATCGGTAGTCGGATAGATGGACCAGCAGCGAGTTGCCTGCGGCTGGTCTGTGCCGACGGTTGTGGCGCCCTGGGCAAAAGGTTGTTTTGAATTCCAAACGTAATTGTCCTGGTTCTTTGGATCGCTCGACTTTGGACGAATGTTGGTAGCAAAGGTCTTGGCGTTCTGATTGTAGAACGAGTAGCGCTGTGAAAGATCGGGGGCTGCCGGACCGCAACTCTCGACGTTGACTCCGGTGCAGGCATTATTTACCGCACACGGAAGTTCCGCCATGGGCGCATTGTCCACGTGCTCAAACGTCGCCCAAATCCATTCCGGCAGCAACGCAGGATTTTTCTTGTCGACTGGGTTGCGTTGAATGATGTGCATCCCCACCAGGCCCAGGGTTACGGTGGCGCAGATTTTGTTGCCGCCGTTAACCAGATCGCTCGGCACAGCAAGAATCGCCTCCTGCGTATAGTAGCGAGATGGATCGTCGCCGCGGCTTTTGTCGAGAATCCGCCACGCGGCTTTTATTTCAATCGATCCGTTCTTTCCCTGCGGACTGGTTGATGAGGTCGTGAACTGGATAACCGGATTCTTTTGCTTGAGGAAGTTCACTTGTCCCGGCAGCGTGGTCAGGGTTTGTGAACTATCCCCATTGGGAGCCAGAAGATATTGTGCCTCGACATCATTAACGCGACGTTCGAACAGCGTCCAGTTGCCGTTAATATCGATCAACGGCAGGTTGGTTGACGCCTGGAAATACTCTTCGTTGTTGGGCATTGGGTTTCCATGGCCGTCAGAGCCAATCGAGATCACCGGTAAGGCCAAAGCGCTCGGACAGCCGGCTATTACCGGAGAGTTCCCGAACAACGAACTAACCTTTCGATACTGCTGCCAGACCCTCAGACCCTTTGCGGTGAGTCCGATCGCCGGTGGCTGTTTGGTCGCTCCCGCTGCCCAATTGAGCGCCACAAACATCTGCCAGGCCATGTTATCGAACGGTGTTTCGACATCCGCATTCGCTGAGGTGGGAGCCAATCCAAAGAGTCCTGGATAATCGTTGGAGCCACCCAATCGCGGGTCCGGCCCGATGTAGCCGGGAATCTGAGAGCACGGCGCGTTCGAAAGCGTAGCGCAGAATACCGGATGAGGAACATAGACGGTTTGAGCCTTTGAACGATGAAGCACAACTCCGACGGCAGCTAATAGAAGCACGACCGCAGCAAACAGCTTTTTCATGTGATCCTCCTTAAACTTTTGGGCACTTGCGCGCGGAGGCCGGGGCTGCGTGTGAATAAACCAGCACGAGCACTAGTCTATCTGCCTCGAAGACGCGCGCTCAAAATTCAAATCGTGCTAGTGAATGTAACGGATGTGCTTATAACGCTTATGGTGTCGTTTGTCCATGATTTTGATGATCGCTCGAGGGTTATGCAACAGCTTCCGGCGCAATGGATTTACTGACTCAGCAACCATTATCGCAAGTTAGGGGTCTCGTAAAACCCGCTAACCTCAGCCGTTGGCCCACGCAATTACATCGGATTGCTTTTTCCGGTTCGGATGCGCGCATCCTCCGAGTTGAGCTAATGATCCGTCGCTATCGCTCCGGGTTCTGTAACTTCTGTCGCCCGCTAAAGCGGCTCTGTACTCTTGATTCATCGTTACTCGTCGCGTCGCGACGAAAACCGTTCTGGCGCCGGATTTCTCGACTTTAGTGCGGACTCTCGCTTATTCTCCTCGTCATGCCACCTGGAGTTCACGAGCATGTTTTTGTCAGCGTCGACAACGTGCGTTTTGTTGATGCAGTGCAATCGCCAACCGGAATGAATTTTCTCTTCCGTGGGCCAAACCCGCTGACGCCCGATCCGCCGTACTCATTCGATTACAAGACGCTGTGCGCGGGAATGGAGACCGCGGCGAGGCAAGCCGGCTACTTTCTGCAACAACCGTATCGCCTCATCGACATCAACCTGATGCAATGGGAAAACGCCAACGAAGTGCCGATGATCCTGACTGAGTTAGAATTCTTTCGCGACTATCCTGAGCGCGGAGAGTTTCATTTCTGGGAAACAAATGGCACGGGACTCTGTCCGGTCCAACCGCCGCTGTCCGATCCAGAGGTGCAGAACTATCTCGCCACGAACCTGGCGATCTGGCTTACCGATCGACTTGCTGATTTACCCGCCGACCAGCAACCTCCCGGAAGGATGCAACAACTGCGCGCGTGGCTTGAGGCTGAGAATGATGTGACCACGGTAATCTACGTCCACTGTGAAGGGGGAATTGATCGTACAGGCGAGCTCATGGGCGCGTACTACCTACGCTGGATGGGAAAGACGTGGGCCGAAATGAACTGCCTGAACTATCGGATTACCGAGCCTAACCCGCGGCCTTTTGGTTGTAACAACTATCGAGCAGTGCTTTGGTACGCCATATACCTGAACACAGTTCTCGGCTTCAAACTTGACTACAACCAAGCGTTTCCTTGTTCGGACTGGCCGGAGCCGCACTTTGGTTGTGGATCGGCATCATCGAATCCGAATCCCGATAATCCCTGGTCCGCCTGTGAAGGTCCTTGAGAAGAACGAGCATTGGCCTAGGTGCTGTGGTAGTTATGAATCCGAAAATAGGGCCGCGGGCGATAGCGAGCGGATGCTGTGACTCAAGCAATTTGGAGTGCGCCGGCAAAGCGAAGCGGCGAGGGCGCTTTGGTTGAAGCTTGAAAGACAGCAATCGGTGAATCCAAAGCGGTGTCGCCGGTTCGCTCTGCCACCGCACTCCAAATCTGTCGTCCGCTAAGGCGGACGAAATCCACGCCCAGCCTTCATTTTGAAACCAACTCCGAGGAAAAGCGTTAAATCACTTCCCAGGCTTCCCCGCATTGATCTATCCGAAAGTGAAAGGTCCCGCCATGAAACGAAAACTTCGCGCGACTTTAATAGTCACGATTGCGCTCTTCATCGTTACCACTTTTGTCGATGGGTCACCGGTGCCCGGCACGTACGCGAGCCGTTTGTGTCTTTTGCCAATTCAGGCAAACAAGCCGGTATTGGCACGCACGTCCGATGCGCCAATCACGATTCCTTTCGAGCTCGTAACGCGGCACATCATGTTGAAGGTCAAGGTCAATAATTCGCGCCCGCTCTCGTTCGTCTTCGACACGGGTGACAAGGTCGGAATCGTAGATGCGGATGTCGCAAAAGAGTTGGGGCTGAAACTCGAAGGGCAGGTGCACGTCGGTGGTGCGGGTGCGGACACGCTGCCGGGCTCACTGGTGAAGAAAGCAAATTGGACGCTTCCTGGGTTGGAAGGATTTTCTCAGCCAGTGGTTTTGTCGCTGCCGCTCGGACGGATGGCGGCGCGCTTTGGCCACGATTTCGACGGCATCATTGGCAGCGATTTCATCAGACAGTTTGTCGTCGAGGTTGATTATCAGAACCGCGTCCTGAAACTCTTTGATAAAGAGAAGTTCAGCTATTCGGGATCGGGTGAGAGCATACCTATTCAACTAAACAGTCAGGGATTTCCATTGCTCAACGGCGAAGTCACACCAATGAGCGGTGATCCAATCAGAGGAAGATTTGTACTCGATCTTGGCTCGAGCGGATCGCTGACGCTCATGAGTCCGTTGGTGACCGAGCACAATCTTCTGGGCAAGGGACTTAAGACCATCAAGGCCCTCGGAGTGGGCGGGGCCGGCGGCCAGAGCAATGGGCAGATCGGGCGTGTGCGGTCCTTGCAAATCGGAAGTTTCAAAATCGCGAACCCGCTTACGTTGTTTTCGGAAGACAAGTCGGGAGCCATGGCCACCCGTGACTTAATCGCGAATGTCGGAGAGCAGATCGCCGCGAAGTTCAAAGTGTTTCTGGACTACAGTCACGCGCGAATAATTCTCGAACCGAACTCGACTTTTGCCGAGCCGATGGATCGGGCGACGGCGGGACTTGTGATGACCACAGAGGGCAAGGACCGCGCGATTGTTCGGATCATCGACGTGCTGGAGAATTCGCCGGCTTCGGAAGCGGGACTTCAAAAAGACGACATCCTGATGAGCATCGACGGCAAAGAAGCAGCCGATCTGCAGATCAGTCGGCTGGCTGAGATGTTCGAAAAACCAGCGACGTACAAGCTGATGATCCGGCGCGGCGCACAGAGTTTACACATACCTTTGACGCCCAGAAAGCTGATTTGAAGAAGCGGTAATCACACAACACGTTTGGACATTGCGGGATTTACTTGCATGTTAGGCGTATGATAGGACCACGAGTATAGCTTGCCAATGAAGTCCCAATTTTCTGGGGAGGTGTGGGAATGAAAAGGCTCATTATCCTGGCGATGTTGGTTTTCTCGATGGCCGCGATCGCAAGAGCCCAGGCCGATCCCTGCCCGGACTGCAACAAGGCTTATGAGGAGGTAACCCGGCCGCCTTTTCACGGAGACGACCCTTACGGCCGGGACGAGCGCAATCGCATACGTTCACTTCGTTCCGCCAGCAGCTTGTACGTGCGCTTTTATGCGTCGGTGACCATAACCAACAACACCGCCAAAAAGATCAAGCGGATCACATGGGAAACCAGCTTGATCAATATTGCGACAATGGCGACTGTTGAGACTTACACATTGGTGACGCGCAAAAGGATCGCTCCGCACGAGGTCATCACGCTCAGTAAGAAGGTCGAAGTACCGCTCGACCCAAGGGTGATCTCGGCTGACCAGACATCCCAGGTCAAACATGGAGTTCCCAACGTGATTCGGACGGAACAGGTAAGCAAGATAAGAGAGATCGAATATACCGACGGGTCAGTGAGCACGCCGTAGTCAATTCAGCAAAACATTCCTAACGGAGCACTGCCCGGTCGTTGAATTTTGCGATCGCCGGGCACGAACCACAAAATCACATTAACAGCCGTTTTCGCCCCGTTTCGTGTGGATTCGTGGTTCGGTTTTTCTTTTTACGAAAGAAGGATGGCGCTTTGATTGAAACCACCCTGTTTCTTCTCACAAAAATCCTTTGACATCGTCTACGTGTCGCGCCTACGCTTCCCTGCGAAATCATGCGAGAGATTTTTCCACTTGTGTTCGGAGGATCAAAGTCAGCACTTGTCGTCCTGAAGCTTGGGACTGTGTCGCGGCCGATCCTGATAGCTATCGCTGCGCTATTTGTTACAGCGATTCTGTTAGAAACGCCGACGAACACCTTCGCCCAAACCGGAAAGCCGACGCCCGACAAGCGCGACATTGGAATTCAGCCCAATCAACAATCCAATTCACCAGTCGATCAAACAAAATCCAGGGAAGCCAAACCGGAGCTCGTACTGCAGACCGGGTACAACAATTTCTTTGGCGCGACGCGGCTGGCGTTCAGTCCTGACGGTCGTTTGCTGGCCACCGCGACCTTTCACACAAACACGATCAAGCTTTGGGAAACCGCGACTGGTCGAGAGCTCCGTGATCTCTCGACCGGCGGACAAAACACGATCAGTCAGTCACCTGTTTTTGCTTTTAGTCCGGATAGTCGCCTGCTCGCAGCAGCGGGCGGCAGCAACTCAGTCAAGGTCTGGGATCTGATCACGGGCAGCGAAGTCCAAACATTATCCGGAGGGCAGGCTTCTTTCATGGGGTCGCTCGGTGTCAACTTTCTCGCCTTCAGTTCGGACGGCCGGAAGCTGGTGACGATCAGCGACGCCATCAGAGTTTGGGACACCAGCAGTTGGCGCGAAGCGACTACGATGCAGATGGTGAACCTGAACCCGGCAGCAGGGTTGAGCCGTGGCGGCGGAGGCGTGGCGCTGAGCCCTGACGGCAATCAACTGGCGCGCGTGGATAACGATCAGATCAAGTTCATCGATCTCGCCGCTGGCAAAGAAGTGCGCTCGATCGATCTGCCTGATTCTCGACTCCAGGACGTTGAACTCAGCTTCAATACAGAGGGTCATCTACTGGCCGCCGGCATTGATGAGAAGAAATTGAAGGTCTGGGACGTGACCAGCAAGGCTGAACGAGTCCAGGCGCCGACGCAAAAAGATTTCAGCTTCATCCAATTTAGTCGTGATGGCCGCCTCGTAGCGCTTTGCGAAAACTACACGGTCAAAATTTGGGAGACTGCTACCGGCAAGGCTCTGCCGGCGATCGATGTCCCGAACACGGGTGTCTTTGTTGAGACTGGTGGCGTCTTTCCCGGCTTCAGTGCTGACGGAAAAAAGGTTGCAACCGGCGGATTCGGAACGCAGACGATCATCTGGGAGACCGAGACTGGTAAACAAATCCAACAGTTGAGAGGCCGCACCAACGCGGCTTATGCGGTGGCCTTCAGCGCGGACGGGACGCAACTTACTTCCGGGGGACGCACGCGCTGGGATTTGCGCACGGGTCAGGGACGCCGCCTCTCTTCATCTAATTCCGACAAAACGTTTGGCATGCCGAGTCCCGACGGAAAACTGATCGCGATGTTTGCGCCGAACACCAGCGCCGTGACGATCTACGACGCGAGCAATGGCCGTACGCTCCAAACTCTGACGCCGGCGAATTCATCGAATGGCGTTGAGCGCGTCTATTTCAGTCCCGATGGACATTCGCTGGCCGTTACCTACATAACTTCTCAGGGCGTGCAAATGATCGGGCGTCTGCCTTCGAGCGAGTTAAAAATTTGGGACACGACGACGGGGCATGAAACCCAGACGCTCTTGCTGAGCACTTCACCGGTCGAAGCGGGGTTCAGTTCTGATGGCAAGGCGCTGGCCACCGTCAGCACACAAGGGGAGATTACCTTGTGGGATGTTGTCTCGGGCAGTCGTTTGCGAACGATGACCTCGACGCCGGGACAAAGTTTTAACCCAATGTCGATGATGGGCAATTTCCCGATGCCTCAGCCCGGCCAAAAGCCCAACCTGAAGAACCCGCCCAACGTAGCAAACATGCCGAATATGGCTGACTTCTCAGCGATGATGACTAACATGCTCGGCACGATGACGGCGGGAACAATGGGGCGGAGTGTGACTTCAGTAGCGTTCAGTCCTGATG
>Ga0193730_1000034_pt1 | contig 48075 bp, 42 predicted proteins | sample U1a1metaG_FD_144919 | JGI IMG/M metagenome (GOLD analysis project Ga0193730, IMG submission 144919) | Soil microbial communities from a riparian zone of the East river system, Colorado, United States - U1a1 | ecosystem: Environmental > Terrestrial > Soil > Riparian zone | place: USA: East River...
TCCGGCATATCGAGCAAACAGAAGTCGGTCAGCGGCCGCGTTGTCTACAGTAAGGACTTTACGGACGAAGGTACGACAGAAGATGCGTATGGCCACGGAACCTTCGTAGCATCGATGATCGTGGCGAAGCACGGTCAATACGGCGGGATTGCTCCGGGAGCGAATCTGATTAATTTTCGCGTCCTTGATTCAAACGGCACTGGAAAGATGTCTTCGCTGTTGAGCGCGCTCGACGCAGTAATGGCGAATCGCACGACCTATAACATTCGCGTGGTTAACCTGAGCCTTGGCATGCCGGCCGTTGATTCGTATAAAAACGATCCGGTTTGCCGCGCCGTCCGACGACTAGTCGACGCAGGTATCGTCGTCGTAACTGCCGCCGGAAACGACGGCAAAGATTCGACGCACCCGAAAGTTTTCGGACGCATTCATTCGCCGGGCAATGAGCCCTCCGCGATTACGATCGGAGCTTCCAACTCATTCGGGACTAACGGCCGCGGCGATGACACTGTAACAACTTTCAGCTCGCGCGGACCGACCCGCAGCTATTGGAAGGATCTAAAGGGTGTCAAGCACTATGACAACCTGATCAAACCGGATCTGGTTGCTCCTGGAAACAAGATTGTGGGCGCTGCGGCTCCGAACAACGAATTGCTGTCGGAGAATCCGGATCTGTGCATCGACAAGAATACCGCCAACGGAAAAGGCAACATGCGTTTGAGCGGTACTTCCGTTTCAGCTCCCATCGTGGCCGGAGCAATCGCGGTCCTACTGGAAGCAAATCCAAAGCTGACGCCAAACATGATCAAAATGATCTTGATGTACACGGCGCAGCCTCTGGCCGGCGCTAACATGCTCGAACAGGGCGCCGGTGAATTGAATATCGAAGGCTCCGTGCGTCTCGCCAAGCTGGTGCGCACCAACCTCAACTCTTCAACAACCGTTGGCTCTCCATTGCTGACTGGTCCAGCTCCCACTCCGCAAACCACAATTGCCGGTCAAACCTTCAAGTGGTCGCAAGGTGTGCTTTTCAAGTACGACTGGGCCAAGGGCTCGGATCTGATCACGAAGTATCAGGGCGTGTATGCCCTCGGCGTACTTATTAGCGACGGTGTGCTTGCCGGCGACGGCGTTCTGGCTGGCGACGGCGTATTGACTAGTGATGCGAAGCTACTGTCAAGCGGTGTGCTGATTAGCGACCACATCATGCTGAGTAACGGCGGCACGATGAGCGACGGCGTGATGGTTGCCGACGGGGTGATGACTGCCGACGGCGTGATGACTGCCGACGGCGTGATGACTGCCGACGGCGTGATGACTGCCGACGGCGTGATGGTTGCCGACGGCGTAATGGTTGCCGACGGCGTAATGGTTGCCGACGGGGTGATGACTGCCGATGGCGTAATGATTGCGGATGCGACTCTTCGTGGAGATAATACGTCCTGCATGCCTCTTGAATAGCCAAACGAACCGAACTTCAGAACAGACACTTCAAGCAGCCGCAACATTAAAGCTGCAACTCGGAACAACCGTTCCCTGAGACGAATTGAGCGAAATGCCCGGCATTTCGCTCAACTTCTATTAGGAGCTATGACCTCGGCGAAAGAGCTTCGGCAGGTCAACCAGCTTCGTTTCAGGATCAATGCTCTCGCGCCTTGACTCGACCCTGTGAGCATTCTGACTTCCTGGTTACTAGAGTCTTCAAGCTAACAATAAGCGTCGTTTAAAGTCAGATTTCTCAATCGACCGCCCTCAGCGTGGTATGTTAAGGTTCAGGCGTGCGAAACGTGTGAAAAATGCAACCCATTCAGCGTCTCTTTGTGTAGACCTTCTATCTAAACGCTACGCAAACTGGGAAAGCCACAGTTGAGCAAAAACGAATTCTCTGAGGAAGCCGTAGTCGATATCGCGGATGCCCGCTTCAAATTGCGCTCGCGGAAGACTAAGAGTTCAGCTTCACTAAAAAACGAGCTTCAAGAAATAAGCCTCCTGCTCGACAAAGGGCTTTCTGTTGAAGCTCGGTCCCGCGTCACCAAAATCATTTCTACCTCTCGCATTGCTCCCAACGATCTCGCCGAAGCTCGCCTTGCCCTCTCTATCGCTTTGGAAATGCATGGCGACTATCGAATGTCGCTGCAAGCCGTGGCGATGTATGAAGCCGACGAGACACGAGCGGACCTGAATCCTGATTTGGGGTTGAAGCTACGAATACAGGTTAGCCTCGCCTACGACTACTGCGGCGATCACCCCAAAGCAATCGCTATGTTGAAAGCAGCGCTTCGAGACTTGCCCGACGAATACTCGGCGGGAATGGTCTATGCGGCTTTAGCGCGTGCTTACCGGAGGATTAGCGAACCCTCAATCGCGCGTGATTACTCCCAACAGGCGTTGGACCTTTATAGAAAAAGCGGCGATTGGCGAGGTCTGGCAGAGGCTTATTTTGGAATAGCCTTATCCGATCATGGCGAGGGACAGCACGAGCCTGCCCTGGAGAAGTTCGAGCAGGCGCTAAAGCTGATCGGCGATCATCAAGCAACGTTTCTTTTGGGAAAGATCTATTCGAACATGGCCGGGGTCTGTTTCCATCTGAAACGACCTCATGAGGGAATCTCATACCTCGAAAAGGCTGTCGACTATTACGAGCACTCTGACCATCAGATGATGGCTGCCATCGCTTACAACAATCTTGGGATCAACCTGACTCTCGTAGGTCAATGGGACCGAGCGCAAGAAGTGCTCCAACATGCTCTCGACCTCATCGTGCAGGTTAACGACCAGGACGAGAAGGTTCCCATGGCTCTCGACTCATTGGGCGAGTTGTGCATGCTGAGGGGCGATCTGGACGAAGCAAAGAGCTACCTGGAGCGCGCTGTAGCCCTCTCGAATAGGCACACAAATAAATGGTACGAGTGTCAGACGCTGCGAACCTTGGCGCGTTGCCACCTGATTATTGGCGACAATAGCGAGGCACAAGCGGGTGCTCAACGCGCGCTGGAACTCGCCGAGCACATTGGCGACACCCATTCGATTCGGGAATCACAACTGCTTCTCGCAGAAAGTTATTTGAACAAGGGGGATCTTGAGACTTGCGCTGCGAAGGTGAACGAATTGTCCGACCAAACGTCGGATTCACCCACCGCCATCGGTCTCACAGGCGGGGGCTATCGATTACAGGGCCTGCTCGCCCTGGCGAAATCAGACGCTCCAGCAGCTACTCAGCACTTTGGTCGATGTGTTTCCATCTTCGAGTTGCTTGGCGATCGCTATCGCACGGGACGCGCACACCTTGATCTGGGCCGCGCTTACATGCTCGCGCAATCAGAGTTGGCTGCCGAGCACCTGACGCGCGCGGTCAACATCTTTCGCGAGCTTGGCGCACGACGCGATCTTGAGTTCGCCGAAGCCGCTCTAGCCGAGCACGATCAAACTCCGCCGCAACAGGAAAGGCGCCGCGAAGCCGCAATCCAATTAATCACTCTGCGACTGGCTGAGGCTGTCGCTTCCCGAGCTTTACTATTGCGAGAACTTGCGGCCGTGATTCGTCAGGAGACTTCCGCGAAGCGAGTGATGGTCCTTGAACCTGATGAGGAACAGAAACAGAAAATCGTGGTGGCGCACGGATACGACGGAAACGACTCGGATGCTATCGCCGACGATTTGTCAGCAGCCGAGACAGACGCAGCCCGCGATCGGCTCGCCAAAAAGCACGATGCAAAAGTAATCACGCTCAAGTCAACAAACTCGTTGCCCGCCACACTCGTGATCTCCCCGCGCGATGCCGCGGAGCTTTCCGGCGGACTACCGCTCGAGCCTTTGCTGCGCGTAGTCGAACTGGGTATGGACGTATGCGCGTTACGCGCAAGAACGTCAAGCGGACAAGGCGCCGATCATCATGATGGCAGCGCGGGCACGGGACTCCTTCCGGGGTTCATACATTCGAGTCCGGCGATGACGCGTTTGGTTGAAGAGGTCCACAAGATTCGATCGTCTGATGTGACGGTGCTGGTCACCGGCGAATCGGGAACCGGAAAAGAATTAGTTGCTCGCGCGATTCACGCGTTGTCTTCGCGTCGCGACAAGATCTTCGTGCCCTTCAACTGCACTGCCGTTCCGAAGGAACTGTCTGAAAGTTACCTGTTCGGACATCGACGGGGCTCTTTTACCGGCGCGGTCTCAGATTCGCCTGGTGTTATTAGGTCGGCCGGCGGCGGCACGCTCTTCATTGATGAAGTTGGCGACCTGCCTCTTGATGTACAGCCAAAACTCCTGCGGTTTTTGCAGGAGGGCGAGATTCAACCCCTCGGTGAGCAGAAACCGACACACATCGACGTTCGAATCATCGCCGCGACGAACACAGATCTCGAAGAGTTAGTTGCGCAGGGTAAGTTTCGCGAAGATCTCTATTATCGGCTGAACGTGATTCGCCTGCGCGTTCCGCCGTTGAGAGAACGGCGTTCAGAAATACCGACGATCGTTAATTATTACGTCAATCATTATTCATCAAAGTTCGGCCGGCACGACATTCAAGTCACGCCGCAGGCGGTGGATCTCCTGATGGTGGCGGATTGGCCCGGCAACGTCCGCCAACTTTGCAATGAGGTACAGCGAATCGTGGCGCGCGCGGAGAATGGAAATCTCATTACGCCTGAACAGTTGTCGCCTGAGCTGCGCCAAATGGGAGTGCCGACAGTGCCGCCGGCCAGCGTTAGCGTACTGGGCACATCGGCAAGGGGGCGCTCTGAAGTTGTCCCGCTCGAGAACGTTAGTCTGGCCGAAGCCTTGGAGGAGGTTGAGCGCCGCATGATTAGCGAAGCTCTCCGCCGGCACAAAGGCAATATCTCACGCGCTGCTCGAGAGCTGGGCCTGACGCGACGGGGTCTCTATCTGAAGTTAGAGCGCTATCAAATCAGCGTTGAACTAACAGCCGGAGGTGCCAAGAGTTAAAGCACCAGCGCACTAATCTAATATCTGAGACGCAACAACCTCAGGGCTCTCTTAACCACGGCACTTGATTCATCGATACCCAAAGCCGACGTCAACGCAAAGTAAGTAAGACCATAGGGAACCAGCACAATTCCCGCGATTATGATCGGATGGAAATGGGGAATGAAGAGTTTGATCGCCCATCCCACGCCGGCTCCAACGCCCGCCGAGATCCACAGTTTACTTATGTAGTTGAACGCCAGCCCGGTTGGCCCGATTCTCTCGTTCAAGCTGCGTCGTAGCAACACAAATTCAACCCAGCCGGCAATTCCTGCGGACGCAGTCAAACCCGCTGCGCCCCATTTTGGATCGATGCCGATTAGGGGCGGGAGCGGAATAGCGAAGACATAACCCAGCGCTGTCGTCAGAGTCACTCTGATGACAGCATATTTGAGCGGGGTCCGCGTATCGTGCAACGCATAGTAGGTCGAGGCGTACAATCTGCCGAGCGTGGACGCGAGCAACCCGATGGTCGAGCCCGCCAGAATTCCCCATACATACCTTGAGTCCCCGCGGTTAAACTTACCTGTCTGATAAAGGGCGCCAGTCATCACATCACCGAATGCCATCATCGCCAGTGCTGATGGCACGATAAAAAAAGCTATTCGCTGCAACCCATCATCAAGTCGTTGGCGTAGTTGCTCGGCGATTTGCTGGCGAGATCCAAGCGCGCTGGCCATCGCCGGCAGTTCCGCTGCTGATACGGACATGCCGAACAAACTGACCGGCAAGGTGTAGAGGCTCTGGGCGTAAGCCAATGCGGCCACAGCCTGCGGACTGATCAATCCCGCGAGCATCGCGTCGACAAGGGCGGAGATTTGTACGACGCCGCGGCTCATAAAGACCGGGAAGAAATTTCGCAGCACGGCTCGAACGTTGTCGGTCGCAACATCGAAGACCGGTCGAAGGCGCCGGATCAGTTTCAGGACCGTCGGCATCTGCACGCCAAACTGCAAAGCACTTCCAACGACTGAGCCCCATGCGGTGAATGTCGCCAGATGAAATTGATCTTCTCGACGGCCGAACCAAATCAGGGTCGCAATGATTGCCAGATTCCAAACGACAGGCGCCGTATATGAAAGGAAAAATTTGCGATGGCTATTCAGAACGCCGAGACACCATGCTGACAACACCAGCAACCCCGCGCCCGGAAAGAAAATTCTCACAAGCTGTGTGGTCAGTTCGCGTGTGGCTGGATCGAAGCTGTGCGCGAACAAGCCAACAAAGAACGGGGTCGTGAGGACGCCCAACAGAACAATGACTGCCGTCGCCAGGGCCAGCATCGTAAGTACCGCATCGGCAACGCGCGAAGCTTCTTCTTTGTCTCCACGTGCAAGCAGGTTTGCATATACCGGTATAAATGACGCTGAGAGCGCGCCCTCACCGAAAACGTTTTGTAGAAAATTCGGAATTCGAAATGCAGCGTTGAATGCGCCCGCCGCGTCGGATATGCCCAGGTAGTGAGCAAATACTCGTTGTCTGATCACGCCGATGATGCGGCTAATCAAAATGCCCGCCCCAACCATGAATGCAGAGCGGCCCGTGCTCTCGCCACTTCCAGCATCGGCGGTTGAGACACGCGGGAATTCGCCGGTCGCCTCACCGACGACGTCGATTGTTTCGCCTGCGATCTCAGCGGTATTGCGATCGTGCGTTAAGCCGTTGACTGAAGGCACGGATTTTTGAGATTCATGCGCATCAGACTCAGAAGTGAGGTCTTGAGGCTCGTTTGAGTGATCTTCAGACGTGAGACTTTCGTCCGGCTCTTCGGTCATTGGTTACAGATTATACTCTTTGATCTTTGTCAGGAGCGTTTTATAACTAACACCCAACGCCTCGGCCGCGCGCGACTTGTTACCGTCATGTTGCGCCAGGGCATCGCCGATCTTTTGCCGCTCGACCATTTTTGCGGCGCGTTCTACCGCCTCACCTAAATCACCGGAAAGGTCGAAACCAAATGCTTTCAGATCGCGTGCGCCGTCGTTCACCAGACCGAAATCGGCCGGGCGCAGTTCCGTTTCATCCGCGAGAATACAGGCTCGCTCTATAGAATTCTCAAGCTCGCGCACATTGCCTGGCCAACGATGAGAGCGCAATGCTTGCAGGCTGGCGTCGCTTAATGTGGCCTCGCGGCCGCGCAGTTCCCTGCCGATATCAGCAGCAAAATGTCGCGCTAATAAAAGCACGTCCTCTCCGCGTTCACGGAGGGGCGGAATGTCGATGGGAAACACCGCAAGTCGAAAGAAGAGGTCGCCGCGGAACTCGCCCTGATCGACCGCAGTACGAAGATCCTTGTTAGTAGCAGCAACGACGCGAACATCGACGGGCACCGGCGCGCGTCCGCCAATGCGATCGATTGATTTCTCTTCGATCGCGCGCAGGAGTTTTCCCTGTACGGCCAAAGGCAACTCGCCAATTTCATCAAGAAACACGGTACCACCTGAAGCCAATTCAAATTTGCCGAGCCGACGATCTGCCGCGCCAGTGAAAGCGCCACGCTCGTGACCAAACAATTCGTTTTCAATTAGGGTCTCGGGAATTGCTGCGCAATTGATCGCAACAAATGGTTTGTCGCGACGATTCGACAGATGATGGACGGCGCGCGCAAAGAGTTCTTTTCCGGTTCCGGATTCACCCAGTAGCAGAACGGTCGCTTCGGTTTGTGCCACGCGCTGCGTTTCCCCGACGGCACGTTTTATGGCTTCGGACTCACCGACTATGCGTGGAAACCCGTAGCGCTTCGACCATTCCTCGCGCAACAAAATGTTCTCGGTGCGCAGACGCGATTGCTCTAAAGCCCGCTCAACCAACAACAACAGGTGATTGGAATCGACTGGCTTCTGAAGAAAATCGTGCGCACCATCCTTCATGGCTTGCACGGCTTCATCGATCGAGCCGTACGCCGTCATGACGATGACCGGAATGTCGTTGTCCGCGGTCTTTGCCGCGCGTAGAACGTCAATGCCTGATCCGTTAGGCATGCGCAGATCGGTCAAGACGATCTTGTGAGGCACTCGTCCAATTTCGGCGATCGCGTCGCGCGCGTCCGCGGCTTCAGTGACAGAGTAGCCGGCGCGCTCCAACGTCAATCGCAGGACGCGACGCAGACTTTCTTTGTCTTCGACGAGAAGGATGTCAGGCATGATCGCAGTTCATCATTTACTGCGATGCTTGGAGTGTCAAGCTTTAGTTTTTATTCGAAGCGTCCGATAGCTTAGACCAGAACTGTTTCTCGATGCTCGCTCGCTTCACGAGCGAGAATCATGTTCGCGCGCATCAGCACGTCAGCAACTGCGTAAGGTTTGCTGATGACCTCATCGATACGCGCCTTGTCGTAATCTTCTTCGGCAATCATCCCGGCGAAACCCGTCGCAATAATGACCGGCATGTTGGGACGGAATTCCTTGACCCAGCGTGCGACGTGCAGGCCACTCAATTCCGGTAATCCGAGATCGCAAACCATCAGATCGAATTCTTTGGCGTCGAGACTCTTGAGCGCCTCCGCCCCGGTCTTCGCTTCGGTAACCTCATGGCCGCCGGTGCGAAATGCGTCGTTAAGGAGCACACGTACGTTTTCCTCGTCCTCGACTACCAATATGCGCGCAGACTTCACTCCAACCGCCTCAGCTTTGACCTCCGTAGCGATCGCGGATGCGGCCTGATAAAGCGGAAGAATCACCTCAAAGCGAGTTCCCTTTCCTACTTCACTGGTTACTTTGATATCGCCGCCGTGGTTTTCGATGATACCGTGAGAGGCCGAGAGTCCCAGACCGGTTCCGCGCTCTCCCTTGGTTGAATAGAAAGGCTCGAAGATTCGGGCGACGATCTCTTGCGTCATGCCGGCGCCATTGTCCGAAACCCAGAACTTTGCGAGCGCTCCGTCGACACAAGTACCGACTTCGATGACGCCACCCTGAGTCATCGCATCGACGGCGTTGAAGATCAGATTCAGCACAACCTCGCGAAGTTCTGAAGAGTCACCCATCGCCATTACCGGTCCGGGCGCATCCACACGCACGTCGATCGAGCCAGTTTTGTTCGGAGATTCTGCTTGCCATTTTGGACGAGCGATTTCCACGCTGGACGTAACGAGTTCGCTGAGGTCGACGGGTGCGGTCGCTCGCGTGGAGTTGCGTCTCGAGAAATCGAGCAGTCGCCGCAACGTCTGGGAGCAGTCACCGACTGCCTGAGTAATTACTTCGAGGCTTTTCTTCTTCGCGTCATCGGCGCCGCTGCGCATCAGTAGTAACTGTGCTCTTCCCTGAATGACGGTCAGCGAATTGTTCAAATTGTGCGCGACACCCGCCGCCAGTTCACCCAACGCGCGCAACTTATCGGATCGCGCGGCACACTCCTGGGCCAACTTTCTTTCGGTGACGTCGCTCATGAAAACCATTACCCCGGTAATGCCGCCGTCGTGCCATAACGGCGAGGTGTGCGCGTCCATACATCGAACGCGCCCGTCCGCGCAAATCGTTCGCAATTCAAACTGCCTTTGTTCACCGCGCGATGTACCGCCCAGCGCCGCTTCAGCCTCTGCCTTTGATTCCGTCGAGACGACCATGCTGAAGTCCTGGCCAAGCAAAACTGAGCGGGTGAGTCCGGTATCGCTTTCGGCACGCTGATTCATCCAGGTGATTTGATGGTTCGTATCAAGCGTGTAAATCTCATCCGGAGCCAGGTCGGCGAGGCTCGCAAGGAACGCGCGGTTCTTACTTGTCTCTTCTTCGGCTTGTCGCAACTCAGAGATGTCGCGGGCAATGACGACGCAGCCACCACTGGCCTCTTGTTGCGGATCTCTTTTTTGCGGGATGACGCGAACGCGTAACGGCCGGTGCGCCTTGTTCGACGAATCCAGCTCCACATCAACCTCAGCGTCGTTCGACATCGCGCGATCGACCATGCAGGACGCGCCCTCGAAATGCCATAGCATGTCGCAGCACCGCCGGCCGACGAGAAACGATCGCTTCGCCCGCTCGAGCAGTTCGCCTGCATGATTGATTTTCTTAAGGCGCTTATCGCGATCGAAAATGTAGACGGCGTCTGTAAGAGCATCGACCGTCGCTTCCCATACCCGCTCAGCTGCCAGAAGGCTGTTGCAAAGATTGATGTGTGCTTCAGTGGAGGTCATTTAGCGATGCGGAACACACGCAGTTCCGCTAAGCGCGCGGCAAGGCGCATGCCGTGAGGGCATCGCCGGCAGCTGCCAGGACGACTAGTAAAACTGCGGGAAATCGAAGGCTTTCACCAGATTGCCGCGCCTTGGGCACTCAGCATGACAACTCGTCATGACAGATAATCCTTCACTCTGACAAATCGGGCAATTTAGGGGGTTGATGCGGCCAGATGAGAAATTAGTCGCGCGGCTCAACTTCTCCACGTGCTTTCGCCGCCGCGTAATCAGAATCGGCCAACCGCATTGAGAGCTTAACCGGTTGATAGTCAAACGGCGCGGGACCGCCGAGTGAATTTTGAATTGCGGAAACAATCGAATCCTGGTTTTGACGAAAACGACCGACGTTACCCCGCTGGTTCATGATGACGAACAACACAACTCGCCCACTCCTGGTTTTCATTTGTCCAACCAGCGAGCTTGCGCCACCGTCTGTTCGGACCAGCGTGCCGGTCTTTGCGACCACACTTCCACGCTCTTGCGGATCGGTGTAGCGATCTTCAAGCGTGCCTGGATCGATTCCGGCAACCGGCAGAATATCGGTAAGCGAAAGTTTGTTCTTAGCCAGCTCATCGCGCAGGGTGCGGAGAATCTTCATCATGGCCCGCGGTGTTACTCGATTGACTCCCAGTCCGCTTGTCGACGACAACGAGAGATCATCAGGATTGAGATCCAGTTTCTTAATAATCAGGGCGCTGATTGCCTGGGGGCCACCCAGACCGTCGCCGATTCGTTCGGCCATAAAATTATTGGAAAAGCACAGCATCGCTTTCAGCACATCAACCAGCTTGCCTGATTTGTGAGTGAGTATTGGCACCGCGCCCGGTGGTGCTGTGCCGATCTGTACGTCGCCACTGACTGTCACACTCGGAACACTGCTCAGACTGTTGTTGTCGCCGACCAGGGCGCGCTCATCGATCCACGCGCGCGTGGCGCCCGCCGATCGCTTAGCGGCATCCAGAGTGTCCCGGAACATCTCGCCCGAATGTCGCGCCGACCAATCAAAGTTCATGGTGAAACTTGGAGCGACGATTACGTTTCCGGTGACCGTGCGGATACCGAGATTGTTCAACTGCTGCGCCAGCATCACTGCGTGTTCATAATGAAACGAGGGGTCTCGACCAGTGAGGACTAAATCTCCAGTCAGCGTGCCGGTAGCCTTATCGATTGGCCCGGCGGCCCAAACGCCTGTGACGAACTTGTGATTCGGTCCCAGCGTTTGCAGCGCCACGAGGGTTGTCGCCAACTTCACGGACGATGCCGGATTGAATCTGTCATCAGCTGCTTGCGTCGCGATCGTGGCGCCATCAACTGTTTCGGCAAGCACGCCCTGATATCCCGCAATCGGCGTCAGGTAAGCCGCCTGGGCGGGAGACTGCGAAACAACCTGCCTGTTTTCAATTGCACCCGGCGATGGTTCCGATTGTTTCTGATTACTCGGAATGCCGGCAGATTGCGATAGTGCAGTCGCGCAGCCGAACACAACCACGACCGGTACAAATGATAATCTAAGCAAGAATTTGGTGATTCTATTCATTCCGGTATTCGCGTGAGGCATTGTTCGCATCATAACACAGAAGGCGCATGCCGATTCGCGAGCGCATCGCGGAGGCTTTGATGTTTGCCGCTTGCGCAAGGATGTACATGCTGGCATTCGCATGAGACGGACACAAACGCGTTGACAGTCTTACGAACACACTCCTAGAATTCGTTCATTGAAAATTTGTGAAGCCGAACCGTGAACCGATAACCATCGATCGTTTGCTCGCGACGTACGCCGAGCGAAGAAAGCAAATTCGATCACGACTGCGCGAATTCCACGGCGTTTGGCAAACAGCTTCGGACGCGCTCCTGTGGGAAGAAATGGTCTTTTGCATTTTTACCGCCGGCGCGTCAGCCAAAATGGGATTGCGATCGGTAGAAGCGCTCCGGCCTCTATTGCAATCGGGTGCTCAACACGAAATGACCCAGGCATTGATTGCCGCGGGCGCACATCGATTTCCGAACGCCAGACCAGCGTACGTGGTCGTCACCAGAGACTACCTGCGCGAATCGTTTTCCATGCGCTTGCGTGAACGATTAGTCAGTTTTCGAGATCCGATTGAGCGACGCGATTGGCTGGCGAAAGAGCCGCGCGTTAAGGGGTTGGGATACAAGGAAGCGAGCCATTTCTTACGTAACGTTGGATTCAAGGGATACGCCATTCTTGATAAGCACATCGTTCGCTGCCTGGACGAGCTTGGCGTAATTGATTCGCCAAAACCGCCCACGACGCGCGGACGCTATCTGGAAGTCGAAAGCGAGATGCGCCATTTCGCAAAGGAATCGAGCATCAACTTTGACGAACTCGACCTGTTACTCTGGTCTATGAAGACAGGCGAGATTCTGAAATAGGAAGACGACCATGACAAACTTCGCGAAACATTATTTCAAGCTTTCTCCTGCGCGACTGCGAATGTGCGTCATTGGCCTGGCCATCGCTTGCGCGGCGTTCGGAGGAGACGGCACTACCAAGAACCTTAACCGTGCTGAACATGCGTTGAAGTCCGGCGACTTTCAACGCGCGGAAGAGATTTACCGCGAACTACTTACGAAAGACGATCAAAACCTCGAGGCGCGCCTTGGTCTAAGCCGCACTTTATTGAAACAGCGCCGCTTGCAGGACGCCTTCGATCATGCGGCGCGCGTCATCGCGATCGATCCCTTGTCGGCACGCGGGCATGCGTTGTTAGGGGCGGCGGTGCTTGCGTCCGGAGATTTTCGTTTGTCGGTCGAAGAGTTTCGCACCGCACTGAGCTTGAATGAAAATGAAGCCATCGCCATCGCGGGGCTCGCGATGGTTGATTACTATGAAAATCGCACTTATCCCTGCATTGTCGGCTTGCGCCGCGCCGCGGCAATCGATCCGGATGAACCGGACTATGTGTTCAATCTTGGCCAGGCAGCGGCCCGCTCAGAACGATATAAAGAGGCCGCCGATGCTTATGAGCGGTTTCTTATCATCGCGCCCAAGACGGATGCTGAGCGTCGCGCCCGTATTCGCGGCCTGGTCGATTTCCTGCGTTACCTGGGCCAACAGGGCTCGCTCTACAACCTCGATGGACCAGACCATACCCTCGTTACATTTGAGAGCCCCGACTACCGGCCGATAATCAAACTCCGCATCAACGGATCGAAACAGTATCTTCGCTTCGTGCTCGACACTGGTTCAGGCATGTCGGTGCTGTCCGAAGAGACCGCGAGGAAGATGAACATCAAGTCCGTCGCACGCGGCGGAATGGCGAGAGCAGTCGGGGGCGGCGGTCGATTTGAGATTGTCTATGGCTATCTCGATTCGCTCGACATTGGTGACTTTCGCGTCACGAATGTTCCTGTCTATATTCGTCATTTTTTTGACGAACAAGTCGCCGTCGATGGATACCTTGGTATCGCCGCGATTAGCCGGCTGGTTGCTTCGGTGGATTACGGCAGAAACCAATTAACGCTGGCGCGCCCACGAAGCAATGACACGGAAACCAGTGCGACGCGTCCGCCTAATTCAGCCGACAGCTATATCACCCAGCGTCCCGGAGTCAACATTCCGGTGCGCACTACCGCCAGCGGATTTCTCAGTGGCGAAGTGAACATCGACGGGATTAATAAGCCCCTGAATTTCATCATCGATACGGGCGCGACTGTTACGGTGCTTTCGGAAAGAGCAGCCTCGGTGGAGGAAGCACAACAATTTATTAAGCAGGGAAAAATGAAAGTGTACGGCGCCGCGGGAGTTGCCGAGGATGTAAAGATTGCCGCGCTTCCGCGCGTGGCGATCGGCGCGTATAGTCGCGAAGGAATTGAAGCTGCGGTTTTGGATCTTGAACCCGTGAACGAGACTGCCGGCTTTCAGCAAAGCGGGATTTTGGGCGGGAACTTCCTGCGACACTATTGCGTGACCTTCGACTTTGGCAGAAGCATCGTTCGTTTTGAGTCACTCGAGGCCGATTCGAATTCAAAGACAGGGCCAGTGCCGGAGATTCAGTCTCGTCAATAGGTGATCATGAAGCCGAGCACGTATCTTGAGACATCAGTCATCGGCGCGTATCTCGACAACGGGGAGCCGTTCCGTCGCGACCTGACGATTCGTTGGTGGGAGCATGAACTGTCAGAGTATCGCGCGGTGATTTCGCCGCTGGTGATCAGCGAGTTGGAAAGATTGGCCGAACCGCACCGGTCGGCTTACTTGAAATTGGTGAAAGGGCTCGAGCAGGTTGAACTTTCGGAAGAGGCAGCAATCCTGGCTGAAGGTTATGTGTCCCGGGGAATCTTTCATCGCAAGTTCATCGCCGATGCGCTGCATGTGGCAGTTGCTTCGTTTCATAAAATCGACTATCTAGTTACCTGGAACTTTGGTCATCTGGCAAACGTTCGGCGGCAAGCGCGCATTAGATTGTTCAATACGGCGGCTGGATTCTTTGTGCCGATGATCGTCACCCCAGAGTTTCTGGTTTCTGAATCAACGGAAGTTGAAACCCGAAATAGTCTTTAGTCTCGATTCTTAGTACTCTGGAATTTGCAATCTGGAATCTGGAATTTGAAATCTTGAATCTCAAGAGATGTATCGTCGCCCAAAATTCTTAACTGTGCTGCACGAGATTCGCGAAGCGATGTCGCGCGAGGCAGATTATGACGTCGATCTGTTTGCTGAGATGGTTCGGGCCGGCGCCCAGCCGCAACATGGGCCGAAGCGAAACATCCGCGGATTTAAGAAACGGGCTCCGCGGAACGACGAAGTTGAAATTGAGGCGGCCCCGATCAAACAAAAGAGGGCGCGCTAGCTCCTAGCTCTTAGCTCTCTTGCTTCTTATGGACGCAACGTTCGAAACCATTGGCCTGGAAGTGCCTAGCGAGAAAGCCATAAACTTTCTCGCTGAGCGCGCTGAGAACCAGGGCGAGCCGACGCACATTCTGCGGCGCGGCGCAGTTCTTCACGGGCGGTGCTGGAAGCTCGGCGAAGGTTTGGAAGTGTGGACGGTGCTCTATGAATCCGAAACCGGTGATGTCTTTTATGCAAACTGCCGTCCCGGTTTTCGCGCTCGTTATACCCAACGAATCGGGCCGTGGGCTTTGACCGAATACGACGAAGAGGGCGAAGCTGTTATTCATGGATACTGCGACGGCACGGACACTGAGGTGCTCTTCGAATTACAGAACCTAACCGAAGTTGGCGCCGCCGGATTCCGCCTCCCGGCGTTGCACGTCGGCTTGTGTGGCCTAGCGTATCGAGCGCGCGTTTGCAGCCGCGAGATGATCGCTCGTTGGCTACCACTCGAACGCGCGGTGCCATCACGAGCTGCTCATGAAAATGATTGGATCCTGCGCGGGCGCGTGATTGCTTTTAAGCCGCTGCGAAATCCCCTTTCGGGCAGCGAACTCTACTGGGTATATGTGGATCTCGGCGGATTGAAATTGGAAGTGCTGGTGAACTCGCGAGCACTGGCCGGCGGGCCAATTGCCGTTGGCGCTACGCTTTCAGCTGAAGTCTGGTTACAAGGACATGTCCTCGACGATCATGCGTTGCGGCTTCGCTATGAAGGTGTCGATCGCGGCGCGCCGCAGGATCACTTCTGGTCGCGATTCTCGCGGACCAACTGAACCGCGAAAACTACACATGACTTCCCTTGCCTTGCGACTCACGTTAATCTAATCATGAAATGAAGCGCCTGGGTGTCATCATCATCGTCTTGATAATTGTCGGCGGCGGACTGTATTTTCTCGATCACTATTGGATACATCGTTACGACTCCGTGATTGCGCGAGAGGCGGCGCGTTATCACGTCGATCCCGATCTTGTTTGGAGCATTGCCTATGAAGAGACATACTTCAGCCCGTGGAAAAAAGGGCGTAACGGCGAGATCGGTCTGATGCAAGTGACGCCGGCCGTCGCTCGCGAATGGGCCGGCGATAACGCCATTGCTTCAACCACGCCCAGCACGGCAATCGACGCTAATGCACTGTTGAGCGATCCTCAGCGAAACATACAGATTGCGTGTTGGTACTTGCAGAAGGCGGGCGACGACTACAAGGACGTGGCTGGGCGTGAGGCCCGCATGCTCGCCGCATATAACGCCGGTCCCAGTCGCGCTGCTGACTGGAATCGTGTCGATGCGGGCGCGCGCCCATTGAATGAACAGGAGTTCATCGCACGCATCGACATTGCTTCAACGCGCGCCTACGTAACCTCAATCCTCGATCGATACCGGCGAGTAAAATCAGCAAGGAGTAATTCACTCGTTCGCGGACAATCGAAGCCTGCTAATATTCCGGCCACACCAGATGCCGAAAGTCTATACAGCTCGCTGGGTCCTTCCAATCGTCACGCCGCCAATCAATGAAGGCGCGATAGCAATCAACGATTCGAAGATCGCCGCCGTTGGCGATCGCGCTGCCATCCTTGCGGCCTTTCCCGGAGCGCTCGTCGAAGATTTTGGCAATGCCGCAATTCTTCCCGGCCTGATCAATACGCACTCACATTTGGAACTCACCGTGATGCGCGGCTTTCTTGAGCGCGAAGAGCATGACTTCTTCGCCTGGCTCAGGAAACTGACGGTCGCCCGGCTGCAGATGACCGACGAAGACTTGTTCGTTTCCGCGGCATGCGGCGCAATCGAAGCAGCGCGCGCGGGAATAACCTGTCTCGGAGATTCCAGCTCGTTCGCTGTGCAATCAATGCGGGCGCTGAACGAAGTTGGTTTGCGCGCGATCGTCTACCAGGAATCATTCGGTCCGGATCCGAAACTTGCGGAAGAGAATATGGGCAAGCTTCGCGAGCAACTCGAGGGAATGCAGACACTCCAAACTGAGCTCGTGTCCGCCGGGGTTTCACCTCACGCCCCGTACACGGTGAGTGCGCGACAGCTCGGGATTATCTCGCGTCTCGCGGTCGACGAAACCATTCCAGTCATGATGCACGCAGCTGAGTCCGCGAGCGAGAAGCAGTTCATGCTTAGCGGCATTGGCCCATTCGCCGAGGGGTTGCGGGCGCGCGGCATAGATTGGCAAGCGCCCGGCACGTCAACCATACGCTATCTAAACGATCATGGCATCCTCGAAACGAAGCCGCTGTTGGCGCACTGTATTAACGTTGACGAAGATGATCTGCAGCTTATGAAGAGCGCCGGCGCCGGAGTGGCCCACTGTCCAAAATCGAATGCGAAACTGGGGCATGGTCGCGCTCCTTTCGCGCAGTTCGTCGCCCATGGATTGAATGTTGGCTTGGGCAGCGATTCCGTCGCCAGTAACAACACCTGCGACATGCTGGAAGAAGCGCGCTTTGCGACGTTAACAGCGCGATCTGATCGTAGCGATGAGGTTGCGGGTATTTCTAATGACGCCCTTGCTGACGCGCGGGCTACTAGCCCGCTCTCCGCCACGGACGCCCTGTTCGCCGCCACAGCCGTGGGCGCGCGAGCTCTTGGTCTTTCTGATCGTATCGGTGCATTAAAAGAGGGAATGCAGGCGGATATCGCAGTTGTCAGCCTGGACAGCATGCGCCAGCAACCAGTTCACGATGCGGCGGACGCATTGATCTTTTCGTCGTCAGGCCGGGACGTACTCCTCACTGTAGTTGCCGGAAAAGAAATCTATCGGAATGGTCACATGAAAACGACCGCTGAAAATGATCTCGCAAGCCGCCTCGATCAAATCCGGAAGAAACTTGACGGTGCAACTTAGAGTCGGAACCCTTTTCAATCACGCCCGTTTATTTGTATCATGGCTTTATTATGAGTACTTCCGTAAACAACTTTCGCACTTTATTTCTCTCACTCTCAAGCACCTCTGTGCTGCTGCTCCTGACCATGGCCATCTCAGCGCAGACGACCACGACCGCAGGTGGTGGATCCGCCACCCAGGCTCCGCGGAACCCCTCGATGACGGGGTCGTACATGGACAATCAAAAGGAAGATCTGTACGCGCGCTTTACCGACTACAAGAGAAATCCCAATCCGGAGCAGCAAAGATTTGCTTACCCAATAGCCAAGGAGTACGTGCGGCGATGGGGCGGTGAGAAGGACGCCGAGACCAGGGAAGTTATCAAGTGGGTGGCCGAATATGAACGCCAAATGCACCAGTCCGATTTGTACGCCGCCTACAACGCGAAGAAGTATGCGCAGACCTTCGAGTTGGCGCGGCCGATGGTGAAAGCCGATCCCGAATATTTCTTTGCTCTCGCGATTATGACTGAAGCGGGTTATGACAACTCGTTGACGGGAAACACGAGCCTGAATGCCGAGACCGCCGATCACGCGCGCGAGGCAATTCAATTGCTCGAAGCCGGAAAGGTCACCAAGGTTGAGCCGTTTAAGAACATGGAAATCGCGCGCGGCTTTCTTAATTATGCGCTGGGCTCAATGGTTAAAGACGACAAGCCCGCCGAAGCCGCCGCAGCCTTTCTGAAAGCCGTGAAGTCCGACAGTCCTTATCATACGGACCCGCTGGCCTACCATCGTTTGGGAATCGCGATCTACAAAGGCGAGCTAACGCAATTGTCGAACGAGTACAATGAAAAATTCGGCGGCAAGCAATCTTCGCCGGAACAGACCGCGATGCTAAATCGCTTTCAACATCTAGTGGAACAGGCCATCGACGCATACGCGCGCGCCGTCGCGCTCAATACCAAACCCGAGCAACAAGAAGCCCGCGGCAAGATCCTGGCGCAGCTAACCGCGCTTTATAAGAGCTTCCACAACAACTCAGATGAAGGGTTGAATGATTTGATTGCGGGAGTGCTGGCGAAACCGATGCCCTGAGATCAGTGGATCATTTGCTCATTGATTCATTTGGTCGTTGACTCATCAATCCAATGCGAATCCCCGTCCAAATTAGTTTTGGGCAAGTGAATTAATATTTTCAATCCGGCAATCCAAAGTATACGAAGGACGCCCAGTGCGCCGGTGATGGATATTTCTCTCGCGTGTCGAGCATTGCTTTTCTGAGCGCCTCAGACGGCAGGTCTTTCTGTAAATAGGAAACAAAGGACTGCATAAGACTGTTGGTAGCCTCGTCGTTTACATTCCATAAACTCATTACCACGCGAGGCACACCGGAAGCCTGCATGCTGCGTCCCAGCGAAAGCACTCCGCCTTTCCAGGCCTCTCCGTTACCTGATTGACACGCGCTCAAAACTGCCAGCCGCGCTTTCAATGGTACCTTCGGTTGTTTGCCGGCAATAATCCCCCACTTCTGATGGTCGTCGAGTATTTCAGCCATTGTCCAGAAGCCGAAATCATTGCCGCTGGGACCAAAGACGATAAAACTGTTGTTGCGGGCATGGTGATTGTCCGCAACGCCATGCGTCGCAAAGTAAAGCAAGTCAGCATCAACCACTTTCGCCAGGACCGCCTTCTTGGTAGCCGCAGGTCCGATTAACGGATCGGCGTGCAGCATTTGCGCAACGGCGATCGCCTCTTTCTCCGAACCCGGAAGCGGGTTGATAACCCAATCGCTCTTCTGTGTATAGATCGGGTTGCCAACGATCAGTGGTTGACTAAAGTTCGCTGACCAGGGCTCAGGTTTCTCAGCAGCAAGATCAAATAAGCTGGGAGCGAACGACACGGACATATGGTCAACCAACATGTCCTTTGCTCCAAAAGGCCGGAGCACAGCGAAAGGCACCAGGCCAATTTGCAAAACCGGAACGACGATTAGACTTTCCGTCTTGGCCAAAGCCTTTGAGATAGTCGGAGGCAATAGCAGACTCGTAAGATTCGCAACGGCTTGATCCGCATTTGGACGCGGCTGGTGGGCATGGTGACTTGCGGCTCCACTGGACGCAGCGGAGCCATTCTCAGGCTCTCGCCTTTCAGGTGCACGACCTTTCTGTCCGTCTTTGATGCCCAGGCTATCTCGCAACGCTCCAATGGTTCTTTGAATTTGCGGCAGGTCAGCATTCAGCCTTGAAAAGCCTTCAATGCCCTGCGAATCAACAACCCAGGCGCGCAAGCCATCTTTTTCTTCGTAGTTGTAGAAAAGAATCGCGGTCCTTTGCGAAAACCTTTCCTGAAGCAGCTTGGCTATGGCGGCGGCTGAAAGGCGCGGCAGGTTCTTCTCAAAACTGAAGATACGGGCATCGGTCTGAGGAAGCGCGGCTCTGGCAACCACCACCCTGCTGAATTCGCCTACGTGCAAATTTACCGCATCGTCAAACTCTCGTTCGACAACGATATCCTGCGTGGTTCGGTTGGCTGGTTCAGTTTGAGGGTAAACATTGAACGTGCCAATTGTCAGACAACATAGAATGGATAAGACAATGTTTTTGATAACGACTCTCCGATTGAAGGCAAATGAACGCGCGACAACGCCGTCCGTTTTCTGTCTACTACCTACCTGCCTTCCGACACGTTCACCGCCCACTTCCTACTTCTTTTTGTTTTTCTCGGCCCCGGCACGCGGGGCCCAAAGTTGGCCTTATCAACCTTCTATCGTGCTCATCGCAGTTACGGCCTTCTTCTCATAACTGTTGATGACCACGAGATTTGCTTTCTCGACAGAGCTTAACTGTGCGTCGTTGTAAGCCGGATTGGCCTTGTACCAATCGAAGCTGGCGAAGTACTTCTGCGTCCACGGATCCTTGAACACTTTCCCGTGCCGCGCATAAATTTCATCGCGCATCTTGCGCACATCTTCAACGAACAACCCTTGCAACAGGGCGCGGGTGATGGGTTTGGTGCTAATCGAATTGTGCAGCCTGTTTTCGTACGCAACGATGGTCTCGATGTTCGTTTTGTCGCTGCCGGAAATCTCTTCATCTTTGAAGTCTTCCTTCGGATCGTACCAGGGCTGACCGCCAAAGTACTGCTGAATCCACTGCGTCTTGAAGATGCGGCCGTGACGCGCGTATATCTCATTGCGCAACAGGCGCAACTCGTGCAGGCTCAGGCCGCGAAGCATCGCGTCTGAGATCAACTTGTTCTCGAACAACTCCATGTCGCCCGGCGCGATCGCGACGTGGCGCGCCTGGCGCTGAATCGTATCGATCAACGTCAGGTTATTGCGCTCGATATCGCTGAGCGATTTTGGGTTGTACTGGGCCGCCGGCGTGTACCAGTAGCGCTCGTCGAAGTATTGCTGAAGCCACGGCGTACCGTCGAAACGCTTACCGTGAATCGCCTCGATCTCCGACGCCAGCACCGTCCATTCAGCGTTCGTATGCGTGCCGAGCTTCTTTCGCGTCAACGCCTGATCGACGTAAAGACGCATGTCGCCGGGCTGAACTGTTTCGTGCTTCTGCGCTTCGGCGATGCGAATCACGTCGAGGTTGCGACGCTCGGTATCATTCAAAGCCGAGTTCTGGAAATTCGGATCCGCTTTGAACCAGCTGCGCGATTCAAGATAGCGGCGGATGTCAGGATCCTTGAAGACGCGGCCGTGCTTACCAAAAACTACGCCGCGCACGAGTTTCAGGTCGTCAATCTCGAGGGCGTTCATCTCGGCAGTCGAGATGCTCTTGCTCGCAAAATCGAACGACTCCCATTTTTTCATGGAAGGGTAGTCATCCTGAGCATTCGCGAGGACGGAAGCTGTGAGCGTCAAAAGCAGGAGCAGACCAATTCTGCGAACAATCGTAACCGGGGATTTCATAAAAACCTCTCTTATGTTTAGAGTCGGGCTACCGCCCGACTGTTGCCCTTTGAACCGCCGGGCGGTAGCCCGCCACTAAACGATACTGCAAATTGTTAATTTGCGAACGAACGCAAGCGGATACCTATCCAAAAATGTCGCGAACCTTATCAACCAGCTTCTTGTCTTCAAGATCGCTGGTTTCAATCTTAGCGAGCTGCTCCAGCACCTTTCGCTGCTCGCGCGTCAAACTCGTCGGCGTAATAACGGAAACCGAAACAAAGAGATCGCCTTTGCCACGCCCACCCAGCACCGGCATGCCCTGACCACGCACACGGAAGACTGTGCCCGTTTGCGTGCCGGCGGGAATCTTTAACGACTCGTCGCCGCTGAGGGTCAGCACTTTGACATCAGCACCCAGCGCCGCCTGGGCAAAGGTGATCGGGACTGACGCATAAAGATTATTTCCCTGCCGCTCGAACTGTTCGTGCTCAGCCACATGAATCACGACGTAAAGATCTCCAGCCGGGCCGCCAAGTGTTCCCGATTCGCCTTCAGCCTGCAGGCGCAATCTCGATCCCGTTTCGACGCCGGCGGGAATCTTTACTTCGATCGATTTTTCGTTCTCGATCCGACCAGTACCGCGGCAGGTTTCGCAAGGCGAGCTGATCACCTGACCCATGCCTCGACACGTGCTACATGTTCGAGAAACCGAAAAGAAGCCCTGCTGAAAACGGACCTGGCCCGCGCCCTGACACGTCCGGCAGGTCTCAGGTTTCGTACCCGGCTTTGCGCCAGAGCCGTTGCAGGTTTCGCAGCTTTCCAGCTTGGGAATGCGCAGCTGGGCGGTCATTCCCGTGGCCGCTTGCTCCAGCGTTATCTCCAGATCGTAGCGCAGATCGGCGCCGCGTTGTGACGCCGAGCGACGCGAACCACCGCGACCACCGGCTGCGAACACATCACCGAAGCCGAACAGGTCCCCGAGTATGTCTTCGATGCCGCCAAAGCCCGGCGCACCCCAGGCAGCATTCGCCGCGCTGCTCGAGACACCCGCATGGCCGAAGCGATCGTAACGTTGTCGTTGTTCGGTAACAGACAGCACGGCGTAAGCCTCAGCTGCTTCTTTAAATCTCTCTTCCGCAGTTGGATCCGTTTGGTTTTTGTCAGGATGGTATTGGTGCGCGAGCCGGCGATACGCAGTTTTTAACTCCTGATCGGAAGCGCTGCGAGCTACACCCAGCACTTCATAATAATCTCGTTTGTTGGCGGCCATAATTTAACTATTATTAAGGAACGGCCAGCAGTTCCAACCGGATAACCGGCAAAGCTACTGACCGCTTTTAGATTTTAACTTAAGGAGGGCTTTCCCTCAATTTGATTTTGGCTCGACTGCTTCCGTTGATTCCTTCATCATCGCGGTTGTCAGTTGACGCGCCAGACGTTCAATACCATCCAGGGCCATGCGGATTTCCCCAATCTCGGTTGAGCCAAGCGCTTGTTCGCCTTCCTTCAAGAGTTGCTGTGCGCTTTCCTGGCCCTCTTCGGAAAGAAGTCCGCCGAACTCTATGAATGCTCTTTGAGTGTTCCTCACCAGCCCGCTAAGCTTGTTGCTGAGGTCCACGCGATCGCGCAAATTACGATCCTCTTCGGCGGAATTCTCGGCCTCTGCGATGATCCTTTCAATTTCGTCCTGCGACAATCCGGAGGTCGGTGTAATGCGCATCTGCTGTTCGCGACCGGTGGCCTTGTCCGTGGCCGACACGGAAACGATGCCGTTCGCGTCAACTTCAAAAGTGACGTCGATCTGAGGAACGCCACGGGGTGCCGAAGGGATCCCGACTAACTCAAATTTTCCGAGGCTGCGGTTGCCACCGGAGATTTCGCGCTCCCCCTGAAGAATGTGAATTTCGACGGACGATTGATTATCAACGACGGTTGTAAACGTCAGGCTGTTGCGGAGCGGAATTGTCGAATTGCGTTCGATGATTTTGGTGAACAGCCCGCCGCGAGTTTCGAGTCCCAGGCTCAACGGCAACACATCGAGCAGGACGATGTCTTTTACGTCACCACTCAATACGCCGCCTTGAATTGCGGCTCCCATCGCGACAACTTCGTCAGGGTTAATCTCGGCGGAGGCTTTCTTACCAAATATCTCAGTCACCGTGCGCTCAACGATCGGCGATCGCGTCTGACCTCCGACCAAAATCACTTTGTCTATATCCGCCGGTTCCAACTTCGCGTCCGTTAAAGCTCGCTGACAGGGTTCGACCGTTTCTTTGACCAGATCGGCGACGAGGCTTTCGAACTTGTCTCGGGTGAGACTCTTGTTCAGGTGCTTTGGACCCGAAGCGTCCGCGGCGATGAACGGCAGATTGAAAGAAGTTTCGGTGGCTGATGAAAGCTCGCACTTGGCGCGCTCGGCAGCTTCCTTCAAACGCTGAAGCGCCAGGCGATCCTTGCGCAGGTCAATTCCTGTATCATCGAGAAACTGATCTGCCATCCAATTCATGATTCGCTCATCGAAGTCCTCGCCGCCCAGATAAGTGTTGCCGGAAGTCGAAAGCACTTCGAAGACACCGTCATTCATTTCGAGAATCGAAATGTCGAAGGTGCCGCCGCCCAGGTCGTACACGGCGATCTTTTCAGCTTCAGACTTACCGAGACCGTAAGCCAATGCCGCGGCGGTCGGCTCGTTGATGATCCGCTCGACGTTTAGCCCGGCAATCTTACCGGCATCCTTGGTCGCCTGACGCTGGGTATCGTCGAAATAGGCGGGCACCGTGACTATCGCGTCGGCGACTGACTCGCCAAGAAAATCTTCGGCCGCGGCCTTCAGGCGTTGCAAAACGATGCCTGACAATTCAGGCGGGCTGTATACGCGGCCTTGTACGCGAATGCGCGCGTCTCCGTTTTGCGAATCAACTATCTCGAAGGGCGCTGTTTCGCTCATCCGGTGCGCTTCAGTTGAGTCATATTTGCGGCCAATGAGGCGCTTCACGGCATAAACCGTGTTCGACGCGTTGGTGACCGCCTGGCGCTTGGCGATCTGTCCAACCAGACGCTCGCCCTTGTCGGTAAAACCGACTACGCTGGGCGTCGTGCGTCCGCCTTCTTTGTTCGGCACGATTTGCACCGTGCCGCCTTCGAGAACTGCTACGCAGCAGTTGGTCGTTCCTAAATCGATTCCGATAATCTTTCCCATTGGCGTTGCGGGGCAGGCTATTTATTCATCATCGCGCGCGGCTACTTTTACCATCGAAGGGCGCAGCAAACGCTCGCCCATTCGATAGCCGCGGGCAATCTCTTCGCTGACCGTATCAGGTTCGTATTTATCAGAGGGCTCAGTCACGACAGCTTCATGAATGTGGGGATCAAACGGCTCGCCGATAGCCACGATCGGCTGAACACCCATTGATTCCAGCACGTCATTGAGCTGTCTATTGATTAGCTCGACGCCGTGCAGGAAGTGACGAAACTCTTTTGATTCCTGAGTCTCAACGCTTTTCTCGGCCTCCAGGGCACGCGCCAGGTTGTCGACTACCGGCAACAGTTTTCGCGCGACATCAGCGACTATCCGAGTATGAGTTTCGCCGCGGTCGCGTTCAGTACGCTTGCGGTAATTCTCGAAATCGGCTTGTCTTCTCGCCACCGCATCACGCGCCTCCGCCAGCGCGGTCTGCAATCGCTTGAGCTCCGCGCGGCTCGCGATCAGTTCTGCCAGGTCCGGCCCTCCGACGGGCACTCCCTCGCCACGGTTGTCAGAGCTGAAGTCGGAAACTTCGGAGGTTGAGTCGTCTGGGTTTGATTGCGTATCGTTCAAGTCAATCACGTCCGCTTCTTCAGCAATATCTTGAACTCGGTCTTCGGCATCCGATTCGTCGTCGTCCACAAAGCGAATGGGAATGTGCGATGACTGCTTCTTCTCGGATGTCATCTTGGATTCGATTTATCGAGTCAGGGGCTCCCGATACTACTTATTGAAGAGACACTTCATCAAGAAATGCGCGTTCCATAAAACGCCCCAAATAGTTTACCACAGCCATCATGCGTCCATATGCGATGCGGGTGGGTCCCACCACACCTAAGGTTCCGCACACATCCGTTCCGACGCGATAGGAGGTGGTAATGACTGAGCAGTGCTGCATGGAAGAAGCAAGATTCTCTCTACCGATGAGAACCTGAACTTTACCTGCCGAATCACCCGCGACACATTCATTGAGAATCTTGACCAGTCGTGATTTCTCTTCAAAGGTCTGGAACAATTCACGGATTCTTTCAGTGTTCGAGAACTCTGGCTTGCCAAAGATATTCGAAGCCCCATCGAGAAATACTTCGGCCACCGCAGAATCCTCGTCTTGCAGGCTTCGCTCACACAGGAGAATCGCATTTCGCACAACTGAATCGTAGAGCGCTCTCTCTTTTTTCATTAGCGCAATGATTTCAGCGCGAATCGCGAACAAGCTCTTGCCGGCAAACTCTGTATTCAAAAAATGCGCGGTTCGATTCAATTCTTCCTGGCTGAAGTCTTCGTCGAGGGTAATGACCTTGTCGTGCACTATGTTGGAGGTCGACACCAAAACCACCAGTATTCGACTGTCGGGCAGCTTCACAAAGCGAATTTGCCGCAGGCCGTTATCAGCGAGCGATGGCCACACGATAATTCCAACATTCTCAGACAGTTCGGACAGCACGTGCGAAGCGCGTTCCATCAAGCGGTCAGGCCGCGCGCGGGCTTCATCGCCCAAACTGATCGTTTCGATCGCTGCGACGTCTTCCTTCGACAATTTCGTCGAATCGAGCATGTTGTCGACATAATGTCGATATCCCCGATCAGTCGGGATTCGTCCCGCTGATGTATGTGGCTGTTCGAGAAAGCCAAGCTCTTCCAACTCCGACATTACGTTGCGAATTGTCGCCGAGCTCCAGCCCGGGCCGCGCGCGAACTTAGCAGAGACGACGTGCGAGCCAACGGGTTCCCCCGTGATCAGATACTCGTCGATGATCGTCGAGAGGACGGCCTGGCGGCGAGCATCCGCCCTGGGGCGCCCGGCATTAGTTTTTGGAATCGCTTCAGCCATTATTCAGGGGAAATCTGTTATTACCTTTGTCAGTATAACGAATTCCGCAAATTCCGAGCAATTAATTGAGTTATCGTGGATTTGCGGGCCGGAGGAATTCCTTATCGAGACTCTCTTTCAGCCAGCAATATCAGCATAAGTATTGAAATAATGAGTGTTATGGCAAGCGTTCGACCGGTGATAACCGGCCGGAGTTCCGGCATCCCCAGCAAAATGTATTCAGTAAAGGGTTTAACTCCACGTTCATTCTGTAGTTTGACTGCCTATTCGGTGGGCCATAAGATGAGTCGTCTCGGTCCTTCGCGATGTCACATTCCGATCTTCATCTCAGACGAGTTTTTCACGATGCCTTTCGCCAGATGGGCGGCACTCGCAAGCGCATTCAACCTGAGATGGCCGCCATCGAAGTGCGGTTTTACCCTTACGCGGGTTTACACCATACGATTCGCGTGCGATCCGGCCGCGTGTTCGTTCGCATTTCGGACCTGTTTCGCTCAGCTCCTCCGGAAGTGATTCGAGCGCTCGCCTTTCTGCTCGTGGCCCGACTGCTTTCGCGCAAGCCGCCCCGCGCTTACGAGCGTCTCTATCGTTCGTATGCATTCAGCCCCGAAATTCTCAGAGCGTCGGATATCGCGCGGCGACAACGCGGCCGCAAAGTCGTCTCTTCGGCAATCGGAAAGGTCTACGACTTGGAACGGGTTTTCTTGCGCGTGAATCGTCGCCACTTTGATAGCGCGATCGAAAAACCGGTCTTGACCTGGTCTCAAAGAAAAGCGCGCAGCATCCTGGGACATCACGATGCGGCCCATGAAACGATCACAATTAGCAAAACTCTGGATTCTCCCGAGGTGCCCGAGTGGTTCGTCGAATACATCATGTTTCATGAGATGCTGCACATCAAGCATCCAGCGCGGATCATGAATGGCCGGCGCTACTATCACACGCCGGCTTTTCGCGCCGAAGAGAAGAGCTACCCACGCTACACGCAGGCACAGGAGTGGCTCGACCGAGTGATCCGCAAGCGACAGGAAGTTCGGGCGCGCGCCGCGTAAAATCAAATCAAAAAGTGGAACTCTCCATAGCCTCCGACGTTAATTAAAGCAGGTAGGTGGGCTCCTCCTGAGGGCGAGCAAGCATTGCGGATGATCTTTTGCGGATCGGAAGCGAGGCTTGCTCGTTCTGTTTTATAGCAATCGATTGGCTGGACAATGGCGCGTGCGTGCCGCTAGACTACCTCCTTTGCAAGTCCCGCGCGTTTGCCGTCAGGGCGCGCCCACATCACCGGAAAGTCGAACAAATAATGGCAATTCCAGCAACTCAAATCAGAAGAGGCATGGTCATCGTTTTCGAAGGCGAGCCATGTCGCGTCGTGGAATTTCGTCACCACACGCCGGGAAACCTCCGCGCCATGATCCAGACGAAGTTGCGCGGTTTGCGCAGCGGATCGTCCTTCGAACATCGTTTTCGCTCAGTCGACACGGTCGAGCGTGCATCGCTGGAACAACACGATATGGAGTATCTGTATTCAGACGGTTCTCATCACCACTTTATGAACACCGTGAGTTATGAACAGGTGGCCCTCAGCGATGAAGAGCTGGGCGACTCGGCGCAATGGCTTGCGCCTGGATTGAAGATTCAAGTTGAGTTCTACGAAGGGGCGCCGATCGGAATCGACATGCCGCCTTCGCTTGAGCTGACCGTGACCCAAACCGAACCATCATTAAAGGGCGCGACCGTTTCGAATGTTAACAAGCCTGCCACCCTGGAAAACGGCGTCATCATCCAGGTGCCGCCTTTCGTCAATGAAGGTGACCGCATCCGCGTGGATCCGATCGAGGGTCGTTATATTGAACGAGCGAAATAGATCGAGTTCACTTGATCGTCGCGTATCTTTGTAGTCGGCCTGTGAGGACTTTAAGTCTAAGCCGTGTATTTGATCTACAGCCTGCTGCTGACTATCGGCTTCCTCGTACTGTTACCGCGCTTTGCCATCGACGCGTTGCGAACGCGCAAGTACGTGACGGGTCTCGGCCAGCGACTTGGTAATATTCCGAATTTAGCTGCTTCCGATCGACGAGTAATCTGGCTTCATTGTGTTTCGGTTGGCGAAACTGAAGCCGCCCGGCCGTTGGTGCGCGCATTGCGCGAACGATTCCCTTCCGCTCGCCTGGTGGTTTCAACGACCACAGTGACCGGCCAACAAGTGGCTCGCAAGGCATTCGCAGAGGACGCCGCGGCAATCTTTTATTTTCCGATCGATTGGGGGTGGACGGTTCGACGCGTTCTGGGCACGCTAAATCCGTCCCTCGTGCTCATCATGGAAACCGAGCTGTGGCCCAATTTACTGCGGGAGTGCCGGCATCGATCGATCCCGGTCGCTTTGATTAACGGCCGTATTTCACAAACATCATATCGTCGTTACCGGCGGATTCCCGCGTTCATGAGACAAGTGCTGGGCGACCTCTCTGTGGCGTTCATGCAGTCTGAGGACGATGCCGAACGCATTTCGGCGTTAGGTCTCTCAAAAGACCGGATAAGTATCTTCGGCAACCTGAAATTTGACAGCTCAGTTTCGATAAAGCTTGATCTGACTCGGGAACTTCAGAAACGTTTCGCACTCAACCCGCCCGATCCATTGGTGATTGCCGCCAGCACTCACGCACCGGAAGAAAGTATCGTTCTCGATGCCTTCAAAACAATTAGAGCATCCGAGTCTGGCCAGCGCGCTCGCCTTTTGATTGCGCCCCGTCATCCCGAGCGCTTCAGCGAAGTGGCGAAACTCATCGCAGATTCCGGCATGAGTTGGGCGCGCCGTTCGGAATTGCCGGATGGCAGAGACGAAATTTGCAAAGTCATTTTGTTTGATTCAATTGGTGAATTGCGCGCTGTATTTCCGCTCGCCGATATCGCCTTCATCGGCGGCAGCATAGTTTCACACGGCGGTCAGAATGTGCTTGAACCGGCGGCGCAGGGAGTTTGCGTGATTACTGGAGCGCACACTCATAACTTCGCCGCCATCACTAAAGCACTGTTAGCCAAAGATGCGCTCATTCAATTACCGGACGTGTCGTTAACTGAAGCCGCCGCTGAATTAGCATCTTCAGTCATTCAGCTCCTGGCAAACGCCGATCGCCGGCAAGCTGTCGCCGCCAGAGCATTGGCGGTTTGCGATCATAATCGCGGTGCGACTCAGCGTACTGTCGATAGGATCGCTAACCTCTTTGACACGATGGCAGCTACAACTGAAGGCATTCCCTTCCCGGCAGTCCACGTCACCGCGGCAAAATGAACGGCGCAGCGAAACTCGCGTTAACTCCGCTGAGCTTCATGTACGGGCTCGGTGTCCGGATGCGCAACGCGTTGTACCGGCGTGGAATTCTGCGCACGCTGCAAGCCGGTGCGCCGGTAATTAGCGTTGGCAATCTTACCGTGGGAGGCACCGGAAAAACGCCACTGGTCGAATGGATCGCGAACCAGCTGGCGCAAAGCGGTTTGCACGTCACGGTCCTGACGCGCGGCTACGGACGCTCGTCATCAGGACGCGTGATCGTTTCTGATGGCGGCGTGATTCGATCGAATGTCGACGAGGCAGGCGATGAGCCATTTCTACTGGCGCAAAACCTGATCGGTCGCGCTGCGGTTATTTCTGACGCGAATCGTGTCGCGGCGGCAAGCTGGGCCATCGACAATCTCAAGACCGATGTGTTCATCCTCGACGACGCCTTTCAGCATCAACGCATCAAACGAGATCTGAATATTCTGACTATTGATGCAACCAACCCCTGGGGCGACCGAAGTCTATTGCCGAAGGGAAAGCTCCGCGAACCGATTGATGAATTATCGCGGGCCGATTGTGTGGTGATTACTCGCGCCGCCGGTCCCCGTGTCAATGAATTGCGGGGTGAAATAGCAAGCAAATGGCCGGAGCTGCCCACGTTTGTCTCCAGCATTGAATTCGTCGGACTGCGAAAACTGGATGAAATCAATTCATCGCCCGAAATCAGCGCCATTAGAGTGATGCCAGTCGCAGCCTTCTGTGGTATCGGCAATCCGGAATCTTTCTTTTCGTTGGTGCGCGGCGCGGGTTATCAACTGAAAGATACCTCGGCGTTCCGAGATCACCACAAATACACACAAGCTGATATTGATCGCGTTGTGAATCACGCCGCACACAACGGCGCAGGGGCGATCCTCACAACTGCCAAGGACGCGGTGAAACTGAAATCGCTTAGCTTCGCTCTTCCCTGCTATGTCGTAAACATTGCCACGAAAATCGAGTTGGAACAGAGGTTTCTCGAATGCATCATGCGCGCAGTCGACGCCCACCGCTCCTGAAGAATCTATTGAGTTTGGTGTGAATTAGTGGCACGGGCGTCTCGCCCGTGAAACACACGCGCAAGATGCGCGTGCCACCTCAGAGGTGCCTACCGCTCGATTGGTGATGCTGTCGGCTTGGCTACTGCTTTGACAGTAGGCGTGGCCTTAGGCGGCGGTGGAGTTTCTTCCGGTTTAGCCCTGGGTGAAGGTTTCGGAGTAGGCGCTTCGCCTTGATTCGAAATGCGATTGCTGTTCGAGCCGAAATTTCCGAGCACAGTTGCCGGCGTTGACTGCTGTTCCACGTTACTGTTTGTGTTGGTATTCGCACCCGCAATCCTGGGCGTGGGTGACAACAGCGGCTGTGGCTGGATGTTTCGTTCACTTTCGCCGTTCGGCGTTCCCGTTGCTTGCACCGGCTGACTATTCGGATTCGGCAGCAAACCAGGTTGCGTTACATTCGCGTTCGGGCCTGGAGTTTGACCACTCCCGCGGGTGAGGAAAAAAACCACCGCAAACACAGCGATGAGCACGACGGCCGCAGGCACCATGATTCGCCACGGCCGCAAGTTCGCCAAAGGGGCTTCAGCCACCGGCGCCAGATCGGGCGTTTGCACAAACGTGGCCTCGTCGTCCTGCCTCGGTCGAACGAGCGTCACTTCATCAAGGTCGTCCGCGATCGCGGGGACGGGGACACTCGCAACAGTTCGCGGTGCAGCGGCAAGCTCTGACAACTCACTCGCCCTGGCCGCGTCCGCCAATGCCTCGGACAATTCACCCGCGCTTTGAAATCTATCGGCCGGCTGCTTGGCGAGAGCCTTCGAAATCACTTGCGCCAGGCCAGCACCCAGCTCAGGACGCGCCTCCAGGATCGACGGCGGCGGATCCTGCACCTGCTTCATCATGATCATGGTCGGCGATTCACCGGTGAATGGCACACGCCCGGCCAGCATCTCGTAGATAATTATGCCAAATGAGTAAATATCTGAGCGCGCATCAATCGGGCCAGATTGCGAACACTGCTCAGGCGACATGTATTGCGGAGTTCCGATTACTAAATTCGCCGCCGTGATGTCGACATCCCGCGCGCCCTCGGCTTGCTGAATCTTTGCGATTCCGAAATCGAGGACCTTGGCCCAGTCACCGCCGTTGGTCTGCGACAACATTACGTTGTCGCTCTTCAAATCACGATGGACCACACCCTGCTGATGCGCCAGGTCCAAAGCGCCGGCAACCTGCCGCACAATCTCGACGACCCGATCGAGTGCCATCGGGCCGTCCGCTTTGATTACTTCCTTCAACGTCCTGCCATCCAGGTATTCCATCACCAGGAACACGACACCATTTTCCGACTCGCCAAAGTCGGTCACGCTCACCGCGTGCGGATGCGATATGCGTGACGCGGCTTTCGCCTCTCGGGAAAACCTGGCCACGACATCATCATCGAGCGCCAGAGACGGATGCAGCACTTTGATCGCGACGGTCTTGTCCATCAGGACATGCTTGCCGAGATAAACCGCGCCCATGCCACCGCGCTTGATTAGTTTTTCGATTGAGTACTTGCCGGCGAGGGTTTGCCCGACGAGCGGATCACTCGTCCTTTGCAGGACCGCGGCGTCAATTGGACACAACGTGCTGGTGTCCGAGTATTCCTTACCGCAGACAGGACAAGTTTTCATCTGACTTCTTTTCGTGCACTTTCAGGGAAAGCCTAACAGAGAAATCCAAGCGAGCAAAGTCGATGCCAAACAAAACGAGCGCGACCGTGGGGCCGCGCTCGCCGTTATTGCGCATTGATGGAGCTAGGTCTTGATGAACACGATCACGAGCGCGAAAAGCACCAGCGACTCAATCAGGGCCAGGCCGAGAATCATCATCGTTTGAATCTTGGCCGCCGCGCCTGGGTTACGAGCAGCGCCTTCGCAAGCTGCCGCGCCAATCCGCGACTGGCCGATCGCTCCGCCAAAGACCGCGATCGCGAATCCGATGCCGGCAGCAATCGCCTTTGTGCCGACAGCACTGGCTGCAGCTGCGGCCGCATCGCCCTGGGCCAGCGCCGGAACCGCGGCGATCAAAACGCCCAGCACCGTCATCAACAGCAGAGTAATTTTCTTCATCTCTATTTCTCCTTCAGGTTAGCGAGCGGTTGGAGAAGTAGCCGTCCCGGTATGATTTCGCCCGCATTCGGTATCCACCGCCCCTCTTACAACGGCGCTCCAGCAATACAGACAGTAACAAGTATGGTTGGCCGACCTCTTCCCTTCCCAGTCGCGATAATGTTTGCGCTTCAACGTGTGCGAGCGCGTCTGCCCGACCGCTCAAAGACGCATCAATAAGCCAAATTAAGTTAGTACCGGCGCCACGAACTGGAGTTCCTGATCGTCCGTTTGCCCGTCGTGCGCATGACTGTCGTGCGGCGCATGCGAGACCTCGCTTAGATACAACTGAGACAGCAAGATGAAAACAAACGTCTGAATTAAGGCAACGAACAGGCTCAACGGCATCAGTAAGATTAGAATCAGTATGTTCGGCACCGCGAACATGCTCCAGGGAGGCGCCAGATGTGTGAAGGTCTGCATTACCTTTTCGTCGGCAAACATGTTCGCGAAAAGACGTATTCCAAGTGTGAACGGCCTGATCAAATTGCTTATTAGCTCGATTACGAAGATCAATGGCGCGATCCACCAGATGGGGCCGGCGAAATGCTTCAAATGGCCGAAAATTCCGTTCTCTTTGACACCGATGTAGTTGTAATACAGGAACGAAGATATACCCAAAGCAAAAGTCACGCTGGTGGCAGACGTGGGAGACATGAAGAGCGGAAACAATCCCATCAGGTTCGAGATCAGAATTAGCACCGCGAAAGTCATGACTACCGGAAAGAACTGCAAACCGTGCGGCCCGACAATGTCTTCCAACATGCTGCGCACAGCAAGCACGCCCACCTCGAGAGTTTGCTGTCCCTGGCTTGGCTCGTCTTCGGACAACTTGCCCTTGAAGATCCAGATCAGGGCCAGAGTAAGAATGCACGCCATCACAAACATCACCGTGTACCAGGGGATGGCGTTCTCAGGTGTGTAGGCGCCGAATGCCGCTTCCGGAGTAGAACCGAACTTGGCGAAGAGCCACTTCCATTTCGGATACGTGTACTTCATTTCAAAGTTGTACACGTATTCGCCGAAGTACTGATTGACGAGTCGCACCAGAATCGGTGCTTGCTCGACAGCTTCCTGGGCCTTTCCGGTTTCTTCAGCAAGAAAAGCGAACATCAAAAAGATTCCTCTCGATGAATAATTGAGAAATAGAATTGTCTGGCGGCTTCAACGAACAGCGCTGGCACGAAAGAACACAAACCCACGAGCGTTGCCGTCAGCGAAACCACACGCAATTTGTAGGCGGCTAACACTACCAGGCCGACCACAAAATATCGCAGGAGATAACGCCAGCTTCGGGCGCGCGGCTGCTGGACGGAAAGATCAATGTTAAAGATCGCCGCAACGGAAGTATGCAACCAGTGATAATTCAAAAGCGACAGGCTCCCGCCTAAGAACAGCCCGGACGTCACTCTCCAGGGCGCAATAACCACGCCCGCAATCACAGCTAATGCCGTCGCGACCGCCATTGAACGCAGCAGCCGCCCTTCCAAGCCCTCGTCACCATCGCGCAATTCAACGGCGGCGTTCACACTGTCAGCAATCTGATTCATGAATTAAGCGGACGATTTTACCTAACGGAATTTTGTATGTCGAGTTTAGAAATTAAACACGACAACGAAAAGCCAGCGGCTTTGCCGCCGCACACTGCGGAAAGGCTCTGCCTTTCCGTCAGGCTACTCCCAAAACCAACTCATCCTGAGGCTGAGCCTCAGGATGAGTTGGAAAATATATGTCTTGGTCGGTAAGCCACAGGCTTACCGCACTGTGCTGCGGCAAAGCCGCACGCATGTCAAAGTTACCGCAACTGCCTCGGTGGCGGTGGTTTGTTCGGATCGTCAGGGCTCTTCGCACCTGAGTCGGCAAACATCTCTTTGATCGCGCCAACACTGGAAAGCATGCTCGCCGTTTCGACCGGCATGAAGATCACCTTTGCATTGTTGCCGTGGGTCATGTCACGCAGACTCTCAATGTAGCGTGTCGTGATCAAGTATTCTGCGGGATTTCCATGCTCGTGCATCGCTTCCGCAACCAGCGCAATTGCCTGAGCTTCACCCTGGGCGTTTCGCTGGCGTGCTTCCGCAGCACCTTCGGCTGCCAATATCGCTGATTGCTTCTCGCCCTCTGCCCGGGTGACAGCAGCCTGCTTCTCACCTTCGGCGCGCGTAATCGCCGCCTGCCGGTCGCCTTCCGCCTGCAGCACCAGGGCACGTCGATTCCGCTCTGCCGTCATCTGCTTTTCCATAGTGATGCGCACGTCTTCCGGCGGGTTGATGTTCTTCACGTCAACGCGGGTGACCTTCACGCCCCACTTGTCAGTCGCTTCGTCGAGAATTATTCGCAGCTTCGCGTTGATCTGATCGCGTTGCGAGAGCGTGTGATCGAGATCCATGTCGCCCATCACGGCGCGCATTCCCGTGATCGTCAACTGCACGATGCCACCCACGAGATCGTTCATTTCGTAAACGGCTTTCACCGGATCGGTGATTTGCCAATAGACGACTGAGTCCACATGAATGGTCACATTGTCGCGAGTGATTACTGGTTGCGGCGGTAGATCGATGTATTGCTCGCGCAAATCGATCGACGTCATGGCGCCACGCGTGTTGGTCCAAAAGACGGCGCGTGGCTTATCCATGAACGGCATCAGGATATTCAGGCCGCTCGCCGCCACTTTGCTGAAGCGGCCCAGCCGTTCAATCAACATCACCGATGCCTGGGGCACGATCTTAATCGTCTTCGCCGCGATGACCAACAGGGCAATGCCGATGATGAAAAGGACAACAATCAGCACAAACGCTGGTAGCACCCCTTCACCTTGCAGCAATACTAAATATGAGAATGCCATTCCTTACCTCCCAGTCGATTCGGAAACCCGTCGATGAGCGTGCAAACTATAACGAAAGGACTCGGTTTCGACAATCACCGGAATCCGGATGTGGCACGCGCATCTTGCGCGTCTTTCACGGGCGAGACGCCCGTGCCACCTCGCCGATTACATAACTTCCAATCCGGCGGATTGTTCTATGATCGCCGCAGCCGCCAGCACCTCGCGTTCGCTGTGCGGCCGGCCAATCACTTGAACTCCGATCGGCAGGCCATCCGTTGTGCGCGCGACCGGAACTACCGCGGCCGGCAGTCCGAACACGTTAAAGGTCTGTGAATAGCTGCATGAACGAAAGACGCTGATAGACTCGCCTTTAACGTCGACCCGCGCAGCCCCATGTGTCAAAGCGGGCGTCGCGCTTACCGGCGCAACGATCAAGGGCGTCTGTCTCATCCAGCGCAGAAGCTCTTCACGCAATCGTTCACGTTCTAAGACTGCCTTCGCCAGAGCTTCAGCGGCGTTTGCGTTTTCTTCCAATGCCGCTTCGTGAAGCGATTGCAGCAAAGCTGAAACCAATGGGCCGGCCTCCTGCTCGCGCCCACGATAAAACGATTGAATTTGTTCATTCGCTACGCGTGAAAATAATTCGACCCACAGACGCGGGCCATGTGAGATCGATGGCGGTCGCTCTTCGACTATGTTTAGACCGGCCTCACTCAAAATACTCGCTGCGCGTCGCACTGCGTTCGCGACATCTTCAGTCACGGGCGCAACCTCGTCGTCCGCGTACCACGCAACCCGGGCAGTGCCTAACTCATTCACAGCTTCGCCAAAGGATCTGGCTTCTGGTTCATCCGCGATCACGCTAAAGAGCAAAGCGAGATCCGCGACGCGGCGAGCCATCGGACCAATAGAAGCTCCCAAAGCAAGTGATCCCGTCGCCAGGGGCACATGACCTTCCATCGGCACTGAACCGCTCGTAGGTTTCAACCCTGCGATGCCGCAGAAGTGCGCGGGCACGCGTATCGAACCCGCGAGGTCGCTGCCGATCCCCGCCGGTGAGAGTCTCGCGGCAATTGCGGCCGCTTCTCCACCACTGGATCCGCCTGACGTCCGGCTTACATCGTGCGGGTTGTTGGTTCGCCCAAATACCGGATTGTCTGTTTCGTACGGAATCGCCATCTCAGGCACGTTAGTCTTGCCGACAATTATTGCGCCGGCGGCTTTCAATCTGGCTATGACTGGCGCGTCATGCTGCGGCACATCATCAGCACGCAGACGCGATCCGCTGGTTGTGCGTATCCCCTTAGTCGCGATGGTGTCTTTAATTGTGATTGGTATGCCGTGGAGTGGACCAATGATGTGGCCACGCTCTAACTCTGAGTCGCAGAGCCGTGCGCTCTCGAGAACGTCAGGCGCAATCGTTACGATCGCATTCAAAGCAGGATTAACTTCTTCAATCCGGTTCAGATAGGTTTCAACCAAGTCGACCGAGGAGATGGCGCGCGAGGTGATAAGGAACGCAACTTCGGGCAGGGATTTTGATAATAGATCTTCGACCATTTCGATCGACGACGATCACGCCTTGTCACGCTGGTTCAACGCTACTGTCTGGCCGGAAGCTGCTGACTGTCGGGCAGCAAAAATCACTTTCATTCCAGCGACTAATTGCTCAAACGGGATTGGCGCAGCGCCCGTTGTACGAAAGCTTTTGATCGTCTCTTCGACTTCACGCTTTTGGCCTTTGTCCTGATTTGCCGCTTTGATTCGAATCGGCTTGCCACGCTTTATGATTTCCAAAGATCGAAAATCATCTATCACGCCCACGTTCCCGCCACCGTACACTTCCAGACGCTCTTTAGGAAAGGTGTTATTGCCAACTGTGTTGTAGCAGAGCGTGCCGACGGAACCGCCATCAAACGAAACTACAATCGTCAAATTGTCGCAGTCAGAAAATTTCTGATTGTTAAGAGTTAGCGATTGCGCGTAAACGCTCGCAGGCCGCTGACCACAAATAAACTGCATCAGATCGACGAAATGACACATCTCGCCGATTAGCATGCCACCGCCTTCATCAGATTCATGCAACCATGTGGAAGTAGGAATGCCGCCGCTGTTGACGCGATAAATCATTTGCAAAGCATCGCCGTCGTTAAAGACTTCCTTCAAACTCGTTACCATTGGCGCAAAGCGCCGGTTTAGTCCGACCATCAAACCGGTTGGACGTTTCGCGTTAGCCCTGTTGTAGGCGTCGATTACCGCGTCGAGTTGTTCTTCACTGACAACCATCGGCTTTTCGACAAAGACATGCTTGCCGGCAGCCAACGCTTGAATCGTAAAATCAGCATGCGTGCTGTGACGCGTGCCGATAAAGATCGCGTCTACTGACGCGTCGTCGAGTAGTGGCTTAATTTCAGTCGCGCAGTAGCTGAAGCCAAACTTCTCGGCTTTTTGCTTGGCATTCAATCCAGTGGCTGAGACCACGCCAAGCAGTTGCACATCGCTACTGCTCTTCAGATGCGGGATCAGATGGACCGACGAATAGTTTCCGGCGCCCACAAACCCAACACCCAGGCGCTCAAGCCGATCATGCTCGGTCGCGGAAGCGGTTCTGACTACCTTTTCCTGTGGGCGATTCAGATCATATTCGAGGACGATCCCGACATACGACTCGCTACCTTTATGAATCATGTCGTAAGCCGCGGCCGCATTGGCGATCGAAAAGCGGTGCGTGGTGAGAGCGCGAACATCCAACTGTTCGCGACGCATAAGGTCCATAACCGATTCGAGGTTTCGGCGTTCGGTCCAGCGAACATAGTCGTAAGGATAATCAAGCCCGCCTTCCTCGTAAGACCGGTCGTAACGTCCCGGGCCGTAAGACATTGAAATTCTTAGTTCCAACTCTTTTCGGTAATAAACATCTCGCGGAATGTTCAGGCCCACGGCGCCGACGACGACGATGCGTCCTTTGCGCCGGGTGATCTCTCCCGCAAGTTCAATCGGCTGATTGCTTGAGGTGGCCGCGGTAATAAGAGTCAGATCAGCGCCTCGTCCCTTGCTAAACCGATCGATGGCGGAATGGGGATCGTCCACGTCGAGGACAACTCCCTCATCCAATCCCAAACGCATTCCCTCCTCGACCTTATCTTTATTAAAATCGATACCGAGCACCCGGCAGCCATTCGCCTTCAGAAGTTGCACCGTTATCAAGCCGATTAGACCGAGTCCGCTTACAACCACAATCTCGCTCAACTCCGGCCTCGCCAGGCGTACGCCCTGCATGGCGATCGCCGCGACGGTTGAATAGGCGGCCTCTTCGAATGACACCTCATCAGGAATCAGCGCGGCTAAATTTCGCGGCACAAAATTTATTTCAGCATGGCTCGCATACCCCGCGCCCGCCATCGCCACGCGATCTCCGATCCTAATATCCAGGACTTCCGGACCAACATCCTCGACGACGCCCGCCGCGCTGTAGCCTAATTGCAACGCCTGGTCCATCTTCGACATTACGCTTTGGACGGTCCTTACAATGCCATGCTCGCGCGCCCGGGTGATGACTTGTCGGACCAGATCGGGTCGCTCCCTGGCCTTTCCAATTAAGCTTTTCTTTCCCAGTTCGAGGACCATTTTTTCCGTACCGGGACTGATAATTGAAGCTGCGGTCCTCACCAGCAAACCACCCGGAAGCAAAGCCGGTGGCGGCACGTCTCTTAATTCGAGTTGTCCATTCTTTACGTTTTGAACGACCTGTAACATGCGTTTTCTAAAAGTCTGTACTGAATTGAATTAGATTGTAGAACGTTTCAAACGAAGATTGATCCGCCGGTAACGTGTCTGTTCATGCTTCCAATTTCAAGATATCCGCATGGGCCATTATGCGTGATCTGCATCACGCGCACCTCGCTTGACACTCCGCATACGCGCAATTAGACTCGCCTTCTTTCAGGCAATGATTATGCACTTTGTGCTTGCGCGGCCATTTCACACTAAGTCGTGCAACTTATCAACTAACTCTGCAAATAGGAAGCAATCATGGGAGCACGGAAGAAAATTACAGTAGTCGGCGCCGGTAACGTCGGCGCCACGGCGGCGCACTGGCTGGCGGCAAAAGAATTGGGAGACGTTGTCCTTGTCGATATCGTCGAAGGCGTGCCGCAGGGGAAGTCTCTGGACTTGGCGGAAGCCGCCCCGATCGAAGGATTCGACGTGCGTCTGACGGGAACCAACGGCTACGAAGAAACCGCGAATTCCGACGTCGTGATCATAACTGCCGGACTGGCGCGCAAACCCGGAATGAGCCGGGACGATCTGCTCAAAACGAATGCGGACATTGTAGGAAAAGTCGTCGACGAAATTGTAAAGCGCTCGCCGGAAACAATTCTGATCATCGTTTCAAACCCTCTGGACGCCATGTGCCAGGTCGCGTTGCGCCGTTCGGGCTTTCCCAAACATCGAGTCATCGGCATGGCCGGCGTGCTCGACTCGGCTCGTATGCGCTGCTTCCTGGCCGAGGCACTCGATGTGTCAGTTGAGAATGTAACCGCATTTGTACTTGGTGGTCATGGCGATACGATGGTGCCCCTGCCCCGCTATTCGACCTGTGCGGGAATTCCAATCACTGAACTTCTGTCCAAAGAACAGATCGACGCGATCGTCAAGCGCACGGCGGGAGGCGGTGCTGAAATCGTCGCGCTGCTCAAAACCGGCTCGGCATATTACGCCCCGTCAGCCGCGGCCGTCGAGATGACTGAATCAATTTTAAAAGACAAGAAAAAGATTCTTCCCTGCGCGGCTTATCTCGAAGGCGAATATGGTGTGAATGGTTTGTACGTCGGCGTGCCGTGCAAACTCGGCGCGAAGGGTCTTGAGCAGGTAATTGAGATCACGCTAACCGCCGAAGAGCGAATCGCGCTGCAGAAGAGCGCGGCGGCCGTGCAGGAGTTAGTGGACGTACTCGGGATCTAGCTGGGAGCGCGGACATCCTTGTCCGCAATGAGCGCGAAGCGCGAATAAATTAGCCGCGGATTACCCTAAGGATAGTTCTTATCTGCGTAAATCAGCTTATTTCTTCAACCAACCAAGCAAACCATAAAGAACCGTTTCTCGATTCTCTTCATAGATCGCTTTCGTCAGCGGGATGTTCATGGGACAAACCTTGACGCAATTTTGTGCGTTGCCGCAATTAGTAATTCCATCTTCGCCCATGATCCCTTGTAAACGTTCTTCACGATCCATCGCGCCGCTGGGGTGCATGTTAAAGAGGCGCACCTGGGCGATCGCCTGCGGCCCGATGTAGTGATCTTCGTCGTACTGCGGGCAGGCTTCGAGACAGCAACCGCAAGTCATGCAACGTGAGTAAGCGTAACGCTCCATCACATCATCCTGATCCATGCGCGGGCCGGGACCAAGATCGTGGGTCCCGTCAAGTTCGACCCAGGCATGAACCTGTTTCAAGTGATTGAACATTTGCGAGCGATCAACCATGAGATCGCGAATGTTCGGGAACTTGGTCATTGGCTCAAGCTTGATTGGCTTATCGAGATTATCCACCAGGGCCGAACACGACTGACGCACGCGTCCGTTGATGATCATCGTGCAAATGCCGCACACCTGCTCCAGACAATTCATGTCCCACGAGGGCGGTGTCGTCTGCTGGCCGGACTTCGTGACCGGATTCTTGCGAATTTCCATCAGACAGGAGATCACGTTGAGATTAGGCCGGTAAGGAATCTCGAACTCTTCCCAGTGTTGAGGCGCGTCCTGGTTCGGGCGTCGTTTGATATGTATCTCGACTGTATTCATTGGTTCTTTTTCGGAGCCGCTATATCGTCGCCTTTAGAGCGCTGACAAGTCAGCGCACTCCAAATCTAGGCCTTCGCCGTTTCTTTCTTCTCGTGCGAATAGTCACGCTTGCGGGGCGGAAGCAAAGAGATGTCCACCGGGTCATACGAGAAGACCGGTCCTTCGCCTGAGTGCTCGGCAATCGTAGTCTTCAACCAGTTTGCGTCATCGCGATCGGGAAAGTCAGGCTTGTAATGCGCGCCACGCGATTCATTGCGATTCAGTGCGCCGAGTGTAATCACCCGTGCGAGATCAAGCATGTTCCGAAGCTGTCGGGCGTGCGGCAAAGCCATCGTGGCCCATAGATTCGAATCGTTAATCGAGATTCGATCGTAACGATCAGTCAGTTCGCGCAGCTTGTCATCGGTTTGCTTCATCCGATCGTTGTAGCGAATCACCGTGACATTGTCGGTCATGGTACGGCCCATCTCTTCGTGCAACTTGTATTGGTTCTCGGCGCCGCTCTGCGAGATCAGCTTGTCGTTAATCTCCTGCTGGCGCTTTGTTTCCTGCTCGTACATCCGAGAGCCGTTCGAGCCGTTTCGCTCGATATTCTTTGCCCACTCAATTGCAGCCGGGGCGGCAATGAAGCCGCCGTAGACGCAGCTGACTAATGAATTTGCTCCGAGCCGGTTCGCTCCGTGAATCGAATAATCACACTCTCCAGCCGCCAGCAAGCCGGAGATATTGGTGCGCTGATCGAAATCAACCCACAAGCCCCCCATCGAATAGTGCACACCGGGAAAGATGCGCATTGGCACGTGACGCGGATCGTCGCCAACGAACATTTCGTAGATTTCCAGGATGGCGCCAAGCTTCTGATCGAGCGTCTCTGCCGGGATATGAGTCACATCGAGAAAGACCTGGTTGTCGCCATTTACGCCCATGCCGGCGAGACAAACTTGAAAGATTTCTCGGGTCGCGATATCGCGCGGGACGAGGTTGCCGTAAGCCGGATATTTCTCTTCGAGGAAATACCACCGCTCGCTCTCAGGAATAGAGGACGGTGATCGATTGTCGCCTTTGCTCTTCGGCACCCAGACCCGGCCGCCTTCCCCGCGAGCCGACTCGCTCATCAAACGAAGCTTGTCTTCTCCGGGAATTGAAGTTGGATGAACTTGAATGAATTCGCCGTTAGCGTATTTCGCGCCCTGTTGATAGCAGGCTGCGACCGCGCTGCCGGTGCAAACCATCGAATTCGTTGATTTTCCAAAGATTAATCCTGGCCCTCCGCTCGCGATAATGACCGCGTCTGCGGCAAAAGCTTTGAGCTCTAACGAACGTAGGTTCATCGCGACGATGCCACGACAGACCTGATGATCGTCGAGTACGAGCGACATCATTTCCCAACCTTCGTACTTCTTTACTTTGCCGGAGACCTCGAATCGTCGCACCTGCTCGTCGAGCGCATACAAGAGTTGTTGACCCGTTGAAGCTCCGGCAAACGCAGTGCGGTGATGCTTCGTTCCGCCGAAACGACGAAAGTCCAGCAGCCCTTCGTTGGTGCGCGAGAACGGCACGCCCATGCGATCGAACAAGTAAATGATCGCCGGCGCCATCTCGCACATGGCTTTCGCCGGAGGCTGATTGGCCAGGAAGTCGCCGCCATAAACTGTGTCGTCAAAATGTTCCCAAGTCGAGTCGCCTTCACCTTTCGTGTTCACGGCGCCGTTGATGCCGCCCTGGGCGCAGACCGAGTGAGAGCGCTTAACCGGCACGACCGAAAACAGATCGACTTCATGACCTGCCTCAGCGATTTTCATCGCCGCCGCGAGACCAGCGAGCCCTCCACCGACGATTGCGATTTTAATTCCTGCTGCCATTTCGATTTACATGAATCTTCCCAGCAGCCCGCCAGGATGAATGAAAGCAACTGCAGCGTTAATGCCAACTGCCAGCAGAACGATACCAAAGGCGATGCACGCATAACCGGCCAGACGCTGGGCGCGCTCGCCAATCGTGATGCCCCAGTCAACCAGGAACAACCAGATGCCGTTGGCCAGATGCCATACAGTCGCCGTGATGCCTATGACATAAACAATAAAGATCCCGGCGTTGTGGAATTCGCGCGACACGATATCGAAGCTCTGACCGGGATTACGCGCTACCGAAAGGGTGTTCAACCCCGGTATCAAACCAAACCTGAAATTCAACACGTGAAATGTAATAAAGAAAAACAGAATGATCCCCGTCACGCGCTGAATCGTGTAGAACCAGTTTCGCGCATAGGGATAATGCAAATTGTTGGGACGCGCCTCGACCGTAATCACGAGTCCATACACTGCGTGATAAATTAGCGGAATAAAGATTCCGCCGATCTCAACGAACAGGATGTAGGGTATCGACTGAAGATCTTTGACGGCGTTGTTGAAATCGGCCGGTCCCGTTAAGGCTTTTGAATTGGTATAAAAATGTTCGAGAAGAAAAATGCCGAGTGGCATAATGCCTGACAACTGATGCAGCTTTCGCAGAATGAAAGTTCTGCTCAGACGAATCGCCAAGGCGCCACTCCTTTGCGGGATGAACTATGCAAGGTTTGCAAAACTTGCAGAATCGGATTGGTCGATTGCAACAACACTGAAAATTATAGAGCCAAGGTTGAGAAATGCAAAACGAGAATTACGATAACACGCCCTTCGACGAACCCGTCGTCATCGAAATCACAGATGTTTTCGATCTACATACTATTCCTCCGCGTGAAGTGAGAGCCGTAATCGAAGAGTATCTGCGTGAAGCTCACGCAAAAGGCTTCCACGTCGTGCGAATTATTCATGGCAAAGGAATTGGCGTTCAGCGCGAAATCCTGTGCGGCATACTAGCGCGCACGCCGTTTGTATTGGATTGGGTGACTGCACCTCCTGATCTCGGCGGGTTCGGAGCAACAGTCGTCCATCTGTCCTCTACTGAGGTGATTTCCTGAAATATTTGTGATTATTCGCGGGCGTTGGTTCGACCTCGATCCGGCATCCGGTGAAGTCTACTTCGCACCAAAGAGAGCCCGCTCAACAACGCGGCAAATACTATGCTCAATCGTAAGGAGGCATTCCTGTACGTGCTGCGTGTCACGACTTTGGACTACCACCGCATGATCGACAAGGTCAGTCAGCGGTCCGCCCTCCCCCAGTAGGCCAATCGTTGTCAATCTGGTCTTGCGAGCCGCGGCAACCGCCTTAATCACGTTTCGAGAATTGCCGCTGGTGCTGATCGCCAATAGTACGTCGCCGCGATTGCCCAAAGTTGCCACCTGCCTTTCAAAAACCCCCTCGTATCCAAAATCGTTGGCATAAGCCGTCAGAAACGACGTATCGGTCGTCAAAGCAATCGCCGGCAGTCCAGGGCGTTCAAAGTCACCGCTCAATCTGTTGACGAATTCGGCGGCCATGTGCTGCGCATCTGCTGCGCTTCCGCCATTTCCGCAAATCAGCACCTTGTTGGACTGCTGAAAGCATTTGGTAATCAGTCTCGCCGCCCCCAGGATTGAATCGAGACTCATTTCAGCAGTGCGCTGCGCAAGCTCAGCACTCTGCAAAATGTGTTCGTGCACGAGCAAGCGCCATGCTTCTGCTTGCTTGGGTGGTTTTTTCGATTCAAGCGGCATTGAGCCAAGTACCCTCACTCATATCGAAAGACTAAACAGACACGCCCAACCCTCGATCCTTCTTATTTATCGCGGCTTTCCGGCAACTCGAGTTCCGGCTTCCTTCAGGCAAAAGCAACACCACCTAACACACGACAGCTTATTAAGGCCTGAGCGTCGTTACGACACTTATGGTAGGGTAGACGCCAAAAAAAGACATGCCGCGCCCGAAGGCACGGCATGCCCCTTCTAATCATGTCAGAAAGAAAAGCGACCGTTAGAAACTAGTGCAAATCTTGACCGGGCTCGCAGTTTGGCCAGCCAAACATGTTCGCAGGGCCGCGAGTTGAGCTGCCAAAGCTGCATTCGCTGCGGCCGCCGCTGCTGCACTATCCCTGGCGTTGTTAGCTCTATTCCAAGCAATAATAGCCCAGATGAATGCCGCGCTGCCAACCGCAACACCAGCGATTCCCCAGTTCTTCGCGCTATTTCCGCCAGCCGGCGTCGGCACATTATTTCCGCCCGCATTCGGCAAGCCAAGAACCGTGCCCTTCACACCCTCAACGGTGGCAACGGAGGCGTAGCCCGTCGCAACATTGACAGTTACATTTTTTTGATCAAAGGAGAGGGTTACAGTTGATCCTGGTGCGATTGAAACGGTGCCAAGATTTTCCAACTGCACGTTTGCGCCAGCAGCAGCAGGTGTCACCAACTGCGTTCCTGACAGAATAATCGCTCCGGTGATCGCTTCGCCACCGTTTACTATGATCGGTCGGTTGTTGTTGGTAATCAAGCGACCCAACAGCACCTTTGCATTACCGGCTTCACTCGTGTTGCCAGGAGCAGACATTGCTCCACCAGCGAAAACATAGGCATTGGCAATCACAACAAGCAAGAACATCGACAAAACTCTTATGGGACGTACTGACATAGTTCACCTTCCTTATGAGATTAGAAGTAGTTACAAATCCCCAATCTCTTGCGACGTACTGTGGGGAGTCGGCACTTTACTCTGAATCTAAACTCAAAGTCAAGCACTTTCTCAATTCTTTTTCCTAAAATCCGCGAATTATCGGCTCTCTTGAGACGAATATTCGCCATCCGATCAAGCGGCAAATTCGCAGCAAGCACGTCTTGGCTTGGTGAGCCGCGCAGGAACTTCACCCCTTGTTGGTTAGCACGAATCTGCTGAGCCATAATCTTCCAAAAATAGGACACGGCATTTGGCTGCATTGGTGGCGTTGAATGGTAAAGAACACGGCCGTCATACCATCATCGGTAGTGAATTCACAGCTATAGGCGGTCCATTCAGTTGTACCGACCGACAGCGGGGCCGATTCGCCCAATATTCTCGGCGGACTGGTGTTCATGGCCAGGGCTGCGATCACGGGCGGCCCTCCGCTTATCAGGTTTTCACCTTTTGCCATGAAGGCTAACGAATAGCGCGTCTTCGGCTGCACCAGGACCACCTGGCTAACCAGCGGCGCTAAAGGCGTGTTATCGCCGGCATATTCAATGCGAAGACTTCTGCTGCCCGAGACCGGCCCATACGTGTCGGTCATAACGGATCCACTCGGGATGGACTCCAACTGCCAACCAAACCCTGGATCGTCCCGGACAATTGGATCCAAAAAATCTCCATTTACAATTTGCTCTTTTCCAACTCCGACATTTTTGGCTAATCCAGGGTGACTCAGTTTCCAGATTTCTAATGCTGCGGGAAACTGCTGAACCGACAGAAGCTGTCTCACCGTCTCTCGCAAGAAACTATGCTCCTCTTCGTTTGTCGGTTCTCCGGCTGCCCGCGCTTGGCCGACCGAGTCGTCGCCTTTACTCTGGGTCGCTAAGAAGAGCGCAGCCTCAAAATGGCTCCTCTTGTTATTCGGCTGGACCATGGCCAGAAACGTAGGCACATCACCCTTTGCCGGCACCCAAGCCAAACGTATCAGCTCCCCGGTAAGATTGGGGTTACTCGTTGCGCCCTTGCGCAACTCCTGGAAGGCCTCCGGGTAACGTTCGGCCCGATACAGCATATTTCCTAATTGCCAATGGGGCTGTGCAAAAGCGGGAGCGAGGCTAATGGATGTCCTCAGAGCAGCATCGGCACGTGAATGATCGCCAAGTCGATCGAGGGTCACGCCCAAATCAAGCCACTCGTAATAGTGATGCGGACGCAATCGCGTGGCTTCGCGCAGCTCGTCTACCGCTTCGTCGAGCCGCTCAAGATTTACCAGTGACAATCCTCGTGTGTAGTGGGCTTCCGGATCAGCCGGAGTCACCTTGATGGCTTGATCCGCAGGTTCTACCCTTGCCTGAATAATGGCCAACATTGAAAGAAAGCGTGAAAATCCCAAGTGAGCAGAATCAACGATCAAGAGATAACAAACAAACAGTGCTGGCAGCGCGATACAACCATGAAGGACCCGCCGAAATTTACTCTTTGTCTTCACGCTCAACTCCAACTTCGTAGACATCCAAGCGGTCCATTCACATTGTTATTCTTCGCGACGTGGGGGCGAGATCGTGCGGCC
>Ga0193730_1000035_pt1 | contig 47771 bp, 29 predicted proteins | sample U1a1metaG_FD_144919 | JGI IMG/M metagenome (GOLD analysis project Ga0193730, IMG submission 144919) | Soil microbial communities from a riparian zone of the East river system, Colorado, United States - U1a1 | ecosystem: Environmental > Terrestrial > Soil > Riparian zone | place: USA: East River...
GCGCAGGACCCCGCCTTACGCGCGGGCTAATGCCCCGCCGTCTCATCGTCTTCTTTCTTGCGTTCGGGGCGCATGTGCGGGAACAGAATCACGTCGCGGATCGAATGCTTGTTCGCCAGCAGCATGACCAGGCGATCGATGCCCACACCGATACCGGCCGCCGGCGGCATGCCATAGGACAACGCGCGAATGTAATCCTCGTCCATCACCATCGCTTCTTCATCGCCGCGCTCGCGCTGCTGCACCTGGTCCTTGAAGCGCTGGTATTGCTCTTCCGGATCGTTTAGTTCAGAAAAGCCGTTAGCCGATTCGAGCGCGCCGACGAAGTATTCGAAGCGTTCGGCCACAGTCGGATCCGATGGCGAAGCTTTCGAAAGAGGAGACACTGGCTTCGGAAAGTCGATGATGAAGGTTGGTTGAATCAAGTGTGGTTCAGCAAACTCTTCGAATAGCTCAACGATGCGAACTGGGTCTTCCGTTTCGGCGGGAGCTTGACCTCGATAATGAGCAATCGCATCCTTCATCGTTATCCGCTGAAAAGGTTTTGAAAAATCAATCTCATGTTCGCCATAACGAATCGTTAATCCGCCAGTCGCAACTGTCACTACCGATCTCATCATCTCTTCGTGCAAATCCATCATCAAGTTCACATCCGCATAGGCCCAATAGTATTCCAGCATCGTAAATTCAGGATTGTGTTTAGTTGAGATGCCTTCGTTGCGAAAGTTTCGATTCAGTTCATAGACCTTTTCAAAGCCGCCAACGACGAGCCGCTTCAAATAAAGTTCCGGCGCGATGCGCGCAAAGAGATCGATATCGAGTGTGTTGTGGTGCGTCTTGAATGGACGAGCGGCCGCGCCAGTTGCCAGGGGTGTCAGCATCGGGGTCTCGACTTCCACGTAGCCGCGTTCATCCAGAAAGCGACGGATCTCGCGAATGACTTTTGAGCGCAGCTGAAAAACTTCACGCGGCGTGAGATCGTTTTCGTCGCGCTCAAGTTTCAGACTTCCCGCGATCAAATCAGCGTAACGCTGGCGCTGTCGAATCTCCGGATCGTTTATGCCGTGCATCTTGTCCGGCATTGGTAGCAGAGCCTTTGCCAGAAATTGCAACTTCTCAACGTGCACTGAAAGCTCGCCCGTTTTGGTCACGAACAAATAGCCATCGACGCCAATGAAGTCGCCGTGATCGAGTAAGCCGAAAAGTTCCCAGCCATTGATCTCACCGCCTTCGGCATCGTTGTGGAGGCCTACTACATCCTGACGGCGCACATAGATCTGCAAGCGCGAGACGCCGTCCGACAGGTGCACGAACGCGGCTTTGCCCATCACGCGCGGCGGCGCAGCCAGGCGTCCCGCGACCTGCACGCGAATCTTGTTCAGCTCGGCATTCGCTGATTCAAGCGCGTCGGCCGGGGGCTTTTCGCCCTCACCAACCTTTGGTTCGTATTTCTTAAATGCCTCGACAATCGAAGTGATCGTGTCCTCGCCCGACGGCGTTCCGGTGACGTTACTTCGTTCAAATTTGTTCGGATAGACGTTGCCCACAAGCGTGCGCAGCGCCGCGAGATGCTCGCGCCGCGCCTGCGTCTGATCGTTGTCTTCCATGAAAGGCATAGTCATGAATCCGTGAATAGTAAAGGGTAATTGGTGAATAGACCAAACGCTTTGCCGTTTAGGATTCGCGCCTTTACAATTCAGGGTTGCTTCTCATGCCCGAAAATATTCTGTCGCACGCTGAACTCATGAATGAGCGCGCCCGTCTGCGCGCCGCAGGCAAGACGCTGGTCTTCACCAACGGTGTCTTCGACATTCTGCATGTGGGCCATGTGCGCTATCTGGGTGCGGCGCGCGCGCTTGGCGATGCGTTGGTCGTTGCGGTTAACAGTGATCGATCAGTGCGAGAGTTGAAGGGAACGGACCGGCCGTTAACGAAAGAAAACGACCGCGCCGAGGTTCTTGCGGCATTGCGTGCCGTCGATTATGTGACTGTGTTTGATGACATCTCGCCGCGATCATTAATCGCTCAATTGTTACCTGATGTATTGGTGAAGGGCGGTGACTACACGCTGGATCAGATTCACGGCCGCGAAGAAGTAGAAGCCGCCGGGGGACGCGTAGTGAGCCTGCCTTTTGTTGAAGGAGCGTCGACGAGTCAGATTATTGAGCGGATAAAGAAGTGATTTCAGGAGCTATCAATTTGTGCCCGGCTTTGCGGCTCAGCCGCCCGATGTGCGGAAAGGCTTACCTTTCCGACGGGATCGTTATCATCAACTCGCGGCTATGCCGCGGCGTCAGAGGCCCAGCCTCAAGTAAATTCACCGGGTATCGGAAAGGCTAAGCCTTTCCGCACATCAAGTGGCAAAGCCACACACCCACAACGCGTTTGAAATGAGCACAACGACGGAAACAACTTCTTTACTTCAATCCATGCTGCAAACGGTAATCGACACCGCGGAATTTCGTCGTGTGCTCGACCAGATTAATCGCGGCGCACGTGTCATTTCGATCAGCGGATTAGTCGCCGGGCCGGCTCGCGCGCTCGTTCTCGCCGCACTGCAACATCAGACCGGGAAGCATTTTGCTCTGGTCGTGCCTGCGCAGAGAGACTTGGAAAATTGGGAGCGCGATATCGGCTTTTGGTACTGCGCGCTGCGCGGGACCACTGAATGCGGGGATGCCGTTACCGTGCTGCCCGCTTCCGAGACCGACCCTTATGCCGGCGGATCGCCGCACGCGGAAACGCTCGAGCGGCGCGCCCTGGCACTATGGCGGCTGGCGCGACGGCAGATAAGTGGCACGGGCGTCCCGCCCGCGATTCACGCGCAAGATGCACGTGCCACCGATTTTCTGCTGCTCACCTCGCGCGCGCTCGCCCGGAGAACAGTAGCTCCTTCCGACATTATGAAAGCAGGCGCAGTGCTGCGTCGCGATGAAGACGCGTCACCGGAAGAGCTGGCAGACAAACTGATCGCGAGTGGCTATGTGCGCGAAGATCCGGTCGGCGCCATCGGCGAATTTTCAATGCGCGGCGGCATCCTCGATGTCTGGCCGCCGGGACATGACGCGCCGGTGCGCATCGAATTTTTCGGGGACACGGTCGACTCGATTCGCGAGTTCGATCCCGAGACCCAGCTTTCCACGACGCAATTACCGCAAGTTGAAATCGCCCCGATGCGCGAGCTGATCGCCAGGCCATCTGACTTTCGCGAATGGGCAGCGCAAGCGCGCGCACGTTGGCATGATCCGCGGTTCGCGCGCTCGATGCGCGACCGCACCGACTTTGCTGAGGAGGGCGAAGATTTCCCCGGATGGGAATGGCTGCTCTCAATCGTGCGCGAACGCAACGCCAGCATCTTCGATTATTTGAATGACGCCATCCTGGTGATTGACGAACCGGTGGCTGTCGAGAATTTCCTGGTCGATGCCTTTCACACTCTCGAAGAACGCTACGCTGAGAACGATGCGGCCGATGATCTTGGATTGAGACCTGACGAGCTTTATCTCAGCGCTGAAGAGTTGCGCAGCGAAATCGATCGTATGCAGCGCATTGAGGTGCGCGCGCTTGGCCGTACGGCTACGAAGATTGATCAGGAGATTGCGCTGGACGCAGAGACACCGAAGATCTCGGTTGGCAAAGAGCGAGCAAAACGAAGACCGCTGTTTTTGTTTCCGGCTACTCACGAACCTCGTTTAGAGGCGGGACTTGTCCCGCCCGGCCGCACAAGTGCGGCCTCTAAACAGGACGAAGGGTCGGCCGAAATAGCCTGGCAGGCACAATCCGTCATGCGTTATCACGGGCGTCTGCCCGATCTCGCGCGCGACGTAATCGATCGGCAAAAATCCGGAGCGACGACGCTCTTCGTTATGCCAAGCAGTGGAGTCGCGGAGCGCGTGACGGAAATCCTGCGCGACTATGAAGTGAACGCGCGACTAACTTCATTCGCTGACACTTCAGAATTCGCATCACCCGACGCGATCGTCACTTCCGGAAAACTATCCGGCGGATTCGAATTGCCCACCGCGCGGCTGGTCGTACATATCGAAGGCGATCTGTTCGATGAAGCCGCCGAACCCGCGCTTGAGCGACGCGCGACGGCCATCAAACGCGAGAAGAAACGGCGCGCCCGGGCGGCGGCATTCCTTTCTGACTTTCGGGATCTGAAGGTCGACGATTATGTCGTCCACATCGATCACGGGATCGCGCGATTTGGCGGACTGGTGACGCTCGATCTTGGCCCAACTGAGGCAGCTGCGGCGCGCGACGTCGCCAAACCACGCTCGGAATTCATGCTGCTTTATTATGCCGACGAAGCGAAGCTCTACGTTCCGGTTGAGCGGCTCGATCTGGTCCAACGCTATTCGAGCGCTGAAGGAAATCAGCCTACGCTCGATAAGCTCGGGGGCCTCGGCTGGCATAAGACCAAAGCCAAAGCCAAGCGCGCGATGCGCGACATGGCCGACGAGCTCTTGCGGTTGTATGCGGAACGCAAGCTGGTCCATGGTCACGCCTTCCCTCAGGACACTCCGTGGCAACATGAATTCGAACAAGGCTTCGAATACACCTTGACCGCGGATCAGGAAACCGCGATCGAAGACGTGAAGACCGACATGCAAACGCCGACGCCGATGGATCGTTTGCTGTGCGGCGACGTCGGATACGGTAAAACGGAAGTTGCCATGCGCGCTGCCTTCAAAACCGTGATGGATGGGAAGCAGGCGGCGATACTGACGCCGACGACTGTCCTGGCTTATCAGCACTTCGATACTTTTCGCCAGCGGTTCGCGCCCTTTCCCGTAAAGGTCGAATTGCTCTCGCGCTTCCGTTCAACCAAAGAACAAAAAGATGTGGTGAAGCGCGTCGAGGCGGGTGAAGTCGACGTGGTGATCGGCACGCATCGCATGCTTTCAAAAGCTGTGAGCTTCAAAGATCTGGGACTCGTCGTGGTCGATGAAGAACAACGCTTCGGTGTCGCACACAAAGAACGGCTGAAGCAATTGAAGAAGCGCGTCGATGTGTTAACGCTCTCTGCCACGCCGATTCCGCGCACGTTGAATATGTCGCTGAGCGGTTTGCGCGACATGTCTCTGATCGAGACTCCTCCGAGAGATCGGCTCGCGATTCAAACACAGGTCGTGCAGTCATCTGACGCCGTGATCAAATCGGCGATCGATCTCGAGCTGGCGCGCGGCGGTCAGGTCTTCTTCATTCACAATCGGGTTGAATCGATCGAGACGATCGCGGCCCTCGTCCAGCGACTCGTGCCTAATTGCCGGATTGCGGTCGCTCACGGCCAGATGAACGAAAAAGAGATGGAAGCGATCATGCTTGATTTTATTGCCTATAAATTCGATGTACTGGTCGCGACCACGATTATCGAGAATGGCATAGACATCCCCCGCGCGAACACCATCATCATAAATCGCGCCGACAATTACGGTCTTTCTCAACTTTATCAACTGCGCGGACGGGTGGGCCGATCGAATCGCCGGGCGTATGCGTACCTGCTGATTCCGGCGGAACAGGAACTAACACCAATCGCGCGGCGGCGGCTTTCTGCGATTCGCGAGTTTTCAGACCTGGGCGCCGGTTTTCGCATCGCGGCGCTTGATTTGGAACTCAGAGGCGCCGGCAATATGCTGGGCGGCGAGCAATCAGGTCACATGGACGCGCTCGGTTTCGATCTTTATACGCAGATGCTCGAGCGTACTGTCGCCGAACTTCGTGGCGAGCAGGTTGAAGACGAACCGACAGTATCGATCAATCTCGGCGTCGATCTTGGCATTCCCGAGGGCTACATCTCAGACATGGGCCAGCGTCTGCGGACCTACAAGCGGGTGTCGTCAGCGCGCGATGAAGACGCGCTCGCCGCGATTCGAGCGGAGACTGAGGATCGCTATGGACGAGTTCCCGTACCCGTCGAAGGCTTGTTCGATTACGCGCGATTGCGGCAAGCGGCTGAGTTAGTGGGCGTCGTTTCGATCGACCGCACGCGCGAAGGAATCGCCATCAAATTGGCCGAAAAAGCGCGGGTAGCGCCGGAAAAACTCATGGAATTGATTCACGCTCGCGAGGGCACGAACTTCGCGCCCAGTGGGGTTTTGCGGCTCGAGTTGAACGAAGAAGAAAAAGATCAAATACTGGCGGTCGCCCGGCGCGTGTTGCTGCAAGTCAGGGCCGACAGTTAGAATTGCCTATACAAGAAAAGCGCGTAGGTGCGGGATGTTTATGGTACCTGCGTACTACCTTTGCTCATGAGCTCCTGATAGGAGCAAACATTACGCTCCGTAAGGAGCTCAAAAAAGTCACTACCCGATTGACGATTAGAAACATTCGCTTCTGTGAAGCGATCATTAAGGGAGTTACAAATCTGTGAAGTCAAAATCAATCATTGCGTTATTAGTCCTGGCGGCCACCCTCGTTTTGCCCGCCCTGGCTCGTGCCCAGGAAGGCGAGCCCGTCGTCGTCGATGAAGTGATCGCCCAGGTCAACGATGGCATCGTGACGCTCTCGCAGTTGAAGCGCGAAATGAAAGAGCGCGTCGAGACGTTGAAGCAAAACGGGATGACCGAGCAGCAAGCCCAGGCCGAGGTCGAGAAAAAGAAACCCGATCTCATCGCCATCCTAATCAACGAGCAGTTGTTGTTACAGAAAGGCAAAGAGCTCGATTTCACTCAGCGCGTCGAAGACGAAGTCAACAAGCGCATGCTGCAAGTAGCCAAAGAGAACGGAATCACTTCGATCGATAAACTCGATCAGGCCATGCGCGACGCGGGCCTCGATCCGGTCTCAACACGCAGCACTATGCGCGTTGAGATCATGAAACAGGCCGTCCTTGAATCCGAAGTTGATTCGAAACTGTTCTATGGCTTTAACAGCGACGAACTTCACAAGTATTTCGACGCTCACAAAGATAAGTTCATCAAGCCCGAGTCAGTTGACCTGTCTGAGATATTTCTTAGTCTCGGGGGCAAACCGGAAGCAGATGTTAAGGCCCGCGCCGCCGAGCTCGTCAAGCAATCACGAGGCGGCGCGGATTTCTGCACCCTGGCTGCAGCTTATACAGAGCGGCCGGCCACGAACGGACAAAAGCCCTGCAAGATCGGTTTGTTCGCCGTTCCGGATCTTCGTCCCGACATCGCCGGCGCGGTTAAGGACGTGAAAGCGGGCGGCGTAAGCGATCCGTTAAAAACCGATGAGGGTTACCAGATCCTGAAGGTGGAGGCACGCAACGCCGGCAGTAACGCGGCGACCTTCGTTGAGAACCAGGTGCGTGGCGCCATGACCGAGGAGCGCGTTGGCAAAGAGCGTGAAGATTTTTTGCAGGGCCTGCGCAACGATGCCTACGTGAAGATTGCAGATAACTATCGCCCTTCGGTAGAGCCGCTTTTGAAGATCGTGCCGCCGGCCGCGGCGACCAAGAGAGATCCGAAGAAAGACAATCGGAAAGGGAAGATATTCGGAATCATACCGAAGCCCTGAACGTCGCACCGAAGGATTTCTCAGTGCGACTGGATCTTTTTCTCAAATTAACTCGCCTGTGCCCGCGTCGCTCCCTGGCTCAACAGCTTTGCGACGCGGGTTTTGTTTTCCTCAATGGCCGTCCCGCCAAATCTTCGCACGCCGTTAAGCCCGCAGACGAAATTGTGATTCGCCGGCGCGACTACGAAACAACCGTCCGCGTAATAAATGTGCCGGCAATCCGTAACGTCCCGCGTCGTGAAGCAAGCAGCTTGATTGAGATCATATCGGAGCGGGAACTCAATACCGATGAGTGACGTCTATTATTGGAGCGGTTTCAAACGGGCTCGGGCACAGAACCGCGCTCGTGACTCTGAGTTAGGCCCCGCCTCAGATCGTTCATGATGATGTCGAAGCCAAGAATCATACTTGCGCTATTCCTCGTCTTGATTGGCTGGTTCAGCCTGCTCACCAAGACCAACGCAGATCAACCCGTCGCAGTTAACAGCCCGCAAACCAAACCTCTCAAGCTGCCGCTCGTCGCTCCCAGGATCATCGTGAAGAAGGCTGAGCGAAAGTTGTTGCTTTATTCCGCCGGGAAGTTGGTGCGCACTTATCACGTGGGCCTCGGCCTGAGCCCGGTTGGCGACAAAGTTCGTGAGGGCGATCGCCGCACGCCCGAAGGCGACTTTTACATCTTCACCAAAAACGATAAGAGCGCTTTCTATCTTTCACTTGGCATCAGCTATCCAAATGTGAGGCATGCTGAACGCGGTCTGCGCGATGGCTTGATCACCAGAACACAGTACGAGTCGATCATAAGCGCGCTAAACGATAAGCAAGCGCCGCCGCAGAACACAAAACTCGGCGGGGACATTTATATTCACGGCAACGGCGCCGGCAGTGATTGGACCTGGGGCTGTGTCGCGCTCGAGAACGACGACGTGCGCGAACTATTCAATGCTGTGCCGGTCGGAACGCCCGTCAGGATCCAGCGTTAGGCCCCTCGCCATTAACGTAAGTCCTACCCTCATGCGTTCGATTATCGACCGCTCGCCACCCCAAATCGGCTAATCATCATCTGAGTTAAGAAGTTAATTGCGCGATTGTCGCCAGTGCTTCAGACATTCATCAACGTGAGTAGCTGGCATATAGGTTGCTGTAGCCGTCTTGATTCGACATGCGAGTCGTAATGCAAGCTGTTAGCTTGCGCGCAAACTAACAGTTTGCGTTACAAGAACTTTATTGGTAATCGAGGTAATCAAATCATGAACATTCTCAGTAGCTTTTTCGCTGATGACCTGGCAATAGATCTGGGGACCGTTAATACGATCATTTACACGCCGACCCAGGGCGTCGTTCTAAACGAACCCTCTATTCTGGCGGTTCACAAATACACCCGCGAAGTGTTGTCGGTAGGCGCGAGCGCGTTGAAGCTGCTCGGACGCGAGCCAAATGATACGGAAGTGCATCGACCGATTCGACGCGGAGCAATCGACAACTTCGAAGTCTCGCAGCAGTTTCTCCGCGCGCTGATCAGTCGCGTGCAGCACCACGATCATCCAAAGCGCAGTCACGCGGTAATCGGCGTTCCCGGATCGTCGACGCCGCTCGAACGGCGCTCGGTCAAAGATGCGGCCCGTGATGCGAAGGCCGGCCGCGTCGATCTAATCGACGAAGGATTAGCGGCCGCGCTGGGCGCCGGTTTGGCCTTTGATGACGAGCAGGCGCACCTGATCGTGGACGTTGGCGGTGGCACGACAAACATCGCGATCCTGGCTTCCGGCGGCGTGGTCAATTCCGTCAGCGTGCCCGCCGCGGGCAACGCGATGGATGATGCAATTCGCGATTACCTGCGCCTGCGTTACGCAGTGCAATTTGGTGAGCGCACGATCGAGCGGGTCAAGCGAGAGCTTGGTTCGGCTTCGGCCGATCAATGGGACCAGCGGCTCGACGATGAATTGGAAATCGTCGGCAAACAATTAGCGAATGGTGCGGCGCTGCCGATCACGATCAGCGCCCGCGAAGTGCGTAACGCAGTCCAGGGCGTCGTGGCTGAAATAATTTCCGCAGTGCGACGGGTGATCGAAGACGCGTCGCCCGAAGTTACCGCCGATATTTATTACTCCGGATTGATTCTAACCGGCGGCGGCGCGCTGCTGCACGGCATGTCTGATCGCCTGCAAGGCGACCTGAACCTGCAGGTTACGATTCCTGAAGATCCTTTGACGACTGTTGCGCTGGGCGCGGGGCGATTGCTTTCCGAGCCTGAGCGATTGCAGCGCGCGTCATTGCGTCTGGATGCTCCGGCATGGGAACAGGCGGAGAAGCTGGTTGTGAATTGGTAATCCCAATCCACGTTTAGAGTCGGGCTACTGCCCGACCCAGCGGTCGGCAGCCCGCTGCTAAACGTAAACGGGAGGCGCGCCAAAGCCACATGAGGTAAAATCTCGTGTGGCTTTTTTCTTATGAATCAAATCAAGCCCTTCAAGATTCGCGACATCGAAATCAGTCCGCCGTTGGTCCTTTCACCGATGGCCGGCGTAACTGATATTTCGTTTCGCCGTTTGCTGAAAGCGCGCGGCGGAATTGGCTTGACTGTGTCGGAATTTATTTCTGTAGAAGGACTCACGCGCAACAATCCCAAATCGAAAAGACAGATGCGCTTTTATGAAAATGAGCGGCCGTTCGCGGTGCAGATTTTCGGAGGGCAGCACGAACGCATGCGCATGGCCGCCGAGATGGCCGAAGAAGTCGGCGCAGACATTCTCGACATCAATTGCGGCTGCCCCGCACCGAAGGTGGTGAAGCATGGCGGTGGCTCAGGTCTGCTGCGTGACTTGCCGCGTCTGGAAACTATTCTGAAAGAGATCAAGAAAGCGATCACGATTCCGCTGACGATCAAGATCCGCGCCGGCTATTCGGACAGCACGATCAACGCCGTGGACACCGCGAAACTGGCCCAGGATTGCGGCGTTGAGCATATCGCGCTGCATGGCCGCACGAAAGAGCAGGGCTATCGAGGTTTAGCGAATTGGGACCTAGTCAAACAGATAAAAGAAGTTGTGAGCATTCCGGTTTCCGGCAGTGGCGATGTGAACACGATCGCGCAAGCTTTCGACCGCTTTCGCGAAACAGGTTGTGACGGGGTTTTGATCGGCCGTGGCGCGATGGCCAATCCATGGATCTTTCGCCAGATAGAAGACGCGATGCTCGGCCGCGAACAATTTCAACCGACGCTGGAAGATAAGCGCGCGTTGCTACTTGAATATTTCGACATGCTGCGCGAAGACATGCCACAGCTTGCCGCGATTGGGCGCATGAAACAGCTCGCCGGACAATTCACGCGGGGACTTCAGGGCGGCGCGCTGTTTCGCACCGCGCTCTATCATTCACATTCCGTGACAGAGATTCTCGATCGCATCTCAGAATACTTTGAAACGATCACTGCAGGCCGGCAGTACTTCGGCGAGGCTGGCCCAGCTCATGAAATTATTGAGGCGCCGGCGTTGGACTCGTGCGAGGCGGCGTCGGTGACCGCTGGGTCGTAGCGGCCGGCGTGGGACTCGCCGGAATTGGTGTTGGTGATCGCTGGGTAACAGTGGGCGGCTTTGTTCGCGGTGGCGCTGCTGGGCGCGGCGTTGTGTCGATGGCTATCGACGTACCAGTTCCGGGGGGCGCACCCGTATTCAAATCCCTCGGCGCTGGGTAACCCTTACCGCTCAGCGACGGGAGATCAATCACAATCTCTTTTTGAGTGCGCAGTTTCTTTTGCCGGTCAGCCTCTGCCTTTCTTTCTACCGCCAGCGCCTTTTTGTCTTCTGAATTCTGATTAGCAACTATTGTGGGCTTGGGCGTTGCCTGCTGCTTCGGATGAAGAGACATCGCATTCACAGCATCCATCGCCTGGGTCTTCAGATCTTCGTTGAGACTGTCAAAGCTGACGCCGTTTGCGTCGAACGCGGCGCGCAGGTTTCCTTCGGTGTTCGTGTTCTTGTTGTAGACGTCGCGGTAGACATGCAACTGGCCGTCTTCGATCACGATCGTTTCATAACGCAGCTCGACCGGGACTGGCTTGGGTAGTTTGACGACCTGTGTCCTGGTTCTCTTTTTCAGAAACGACGCCATCATGTCTTCCTTTAGATCCGTGTTTGTAGCCTCGGCCAGGACCTTCGCAAAATCTTTGACCTCATCATTCGTCAATCCAACGCAGCCGTGCGACGCGAATGTGCCAATCTTCGCCAGCACTTTGCCACCATGAATTAAGTTCGCACCGCCGATGGGAATCTTGATTGGCCCGAGCGGATTGCCGGCAGCGCCGGCCGGAGTGATCGCGCCGGGATCCGACGCCCAGGATTCATTCGGCTGAGTCCACGTCGGATTGAAAATAATCATTTCCGCTTTGCGGAAACCAGTCGGCAGCGGGAACTGTTGATACCCGATGCCAATCTTGTACGACTTCAAAAGGGTGCCGTCGCGAAATATATCCATACGAAATGCCGGAATGTTGACGACGATGCGCGTGTCCTTTGGAATCGCATTCGGACCCTTTAAGAGGACAGGCTCATCGTTTGCAGCTGTCTGGTCCTGCTTGTTGTTGGCTGGAGAAGGACTGATTGACGGCGTTGGGTTGTTGATGCCTTCGGCCGGTCGTCCGTCGTTTGTACAACTTAAGAATGCAAAAGCGAGCGAAACTATCGCTGCGGTCAGGGGGATATGGTGTCTCATTTCTATCGCATTTAACCTTAACGGGATTCTAGCAGCAATGCGGTTGGCCACGCAGCAATCTTGTGTCGAACCACAGCGAGCAGCTTCGGCTGAAGTTGATATCTAACACCTGTGACCTCTAAAACAACTGGAGATTTCCGAAAAACGCTCGACAGATGGGAGCATTTAAGTATAATGCCGCTCGCGTTTCCAATCTCTCCCGGAAGAAGTTAAGAAAACAAGCAGTTCCGAAATCAGCTCGACGCTGGAGGAACGAATGGCAGAAGCTGCCGCAGTCACGCAAACAAAAGCGACAGGATTCATTCGCGGTCTCGGTCTACTCGATTCGACGATGATCGTCGCCGGATCCATGATCGGATCCGGCATTTTTATTGTTTCCGCCGATATTTCGCGTCAGGTAGGTTCGCCCGGATGGCTGCTGGTGGTCTGGATTATTACCGGCCTATTGACGGTAATGGCCGCGTTGAGCTACGGCGAACTGGCTGCGATGATGCCCAAGGCTGGTGGCCAATATATTTATTTACGCGAAGCATTCTCTCCGCTGTGGGGCTTTCTTTACGGCTGGACCTTGTTCCTGGTAATTCAGACCGGAACGATTGCCGCAGTGGCGGTTGGCTTTGCAAAGTTTCTCGGCGTCCTTTGGCCGAAGATTTCCGTCGACAACTACATAGTCGCACCGATCCGGATCACTTCGGGTTACGCAATTTCTCTCTCGACTGCGCAACTTGTCGGCGTTTTACTGATCGTGCTGCTCACCTTCATGAACACGCGCGGACTGAAACTCGGCAAGATCGTCCAAAACGTATTCACGATCACAAAGACCGGAAGCTTGATCGCCTTGATTCTGCTGGGCGTGTTTATCGGTTGGAACGCCGACGCCGTTCACATCAACTTTGGAAATTTCTGGCACATCGGCGGGAAACTGCAGGACGTCGGTCGCGGGCTGACGGCCGCCGCGCCGTTTGGATTGTTCGTCGGCATCTGCGTCGCGCAGACGAATTCCCTTTTCTCTGCCGACGCCTGGAACAACATCACATTTACCGCTGGTGAAGTTAAAAACCCGAAACGGAACATTCCTCTGTCGCTCGCTTTTGGAACATTTTTAGTGATCGCTCTGTACCTGCTTGCAAATGTGGCGTATCTCGTTACGTTGCCCATCGAAGCGATCAAGACTGTGCCTGCGGATCGCGTTGCCTCCGCAACTGCCAACGTAGTTTTTCCGGGACGCGGCGCGGTGATCATGGCGGTGGCGATCATGATTTCAACTTTCGGGTGTAACAATGGATTGATTCTCGCCGGCGCGCGTTGCTATTACGCAATGGCGCGCGATGGTTTGTTCTTCAAATCCTCCGGCGAATTGAATCATAGGCACGTGCCCGCCTGGGGCTTGATCGTTCAGGGTATTTGGGCCGCGCTGCTCGTTTTGCCGCGCACGATTAATGCCGATGGAAGCTTTGGGTCGCTCTATAACGACTTGCTCACGTACGTGATTTCCGCCGCACTGATTTTCTATATCCTCACGATTGCGGGCATTATCGTCCTGCGCCAGAAACGTCCAAACGACGAGCGGCCATATAAAGCATTCGGCTATCCGGTAATTCCGGTGCTGTACATTATCGGGGCGGGCGTAATCACGGTTGTGCTTTTCGCTTACCAGACCGCGACGACCTGGCCGGGCTTGGCAATCGTGCTCACAGGAATCCCGATATATTTTATCTGGAAGAAACTGGGAACGCCCATGACTGAAGAAGGATCGATTTCAGAGGCGGCGGCTGAAGCTAAAGGCGAATACTGATATTCGACAAACTTCAGTTTGTCGCGTCTTACAGATTAGTTCTTGAACTAACGACAAACTGAGTTTGTCGAACTCCACCGGAGGCTAACTGATGGCTAATCAACTTTTCAGGACGAAACCGCTCTCGATGCTCCTAGATGAGATGAAGGGCGAGAACCGTCTGCGTCGCGTTCTGGGGCCAGTGCAACTAACGGCATTGGGCGTGGGCGCGATCATCGGCACGGGCATCTTCATTCTTACCGGCGTGGCCGCACACGATCGCACCGGTCCTGCGCTGATGCTCTCGTTTGTATTAGCCGGATTGGCTTGCGTGTTCGCAGCGCTCTGTTACGCCGAGTTCGCTTCTATGGTTCCGGTGGCCGGGTCGGCTTACACGTACGCGTACGCGACGTTAGGAGAGTTGTTCGCCTGGATTATCGGCTGGGACTTGATCCTTGAATATGCCGTTGGGTCAGCGACTGTCGCGCACGGATGGTCGGCGCACTTTCAAGAGTTCATCCCGATCTTTCATGAAGGCATTTCCGCAATCCCGGCGAAGATCCCGCACATCTTTCATTCGGCGCCGGTCAACTATTGCGTCAACGTAGATGTCGCGGGCGGATGTCCCCACACCGGGTTTGTCTCGACCGGAGCATATTTCGATCTGCCGGCGATTCTGATCACCTTCATTCTGACGATAGTCCTGGTCAAAGGCATTAAAGAAAGCGCGAGCTTCAACGCCGTCATGGTTGCGATCAAGCTCGTAATTGTGTTGATGGTGATCGGTATCGGCGGCTACCTGGTCCTGACCGTTTACGGAACATCGAACTGGCATCCGTTTGCGCCCTATGGATACACGGGGATCAGCTTTTTTGGTAAGACGATCTTCGGTGGGCACGCGGCTGGAGGCGAACCGCTGGGAATGTTTGCCGGCGCGGCGATCATTTTCTTCGCTTATATTGGATTCGATTCCGTGTCTGTTCACTCGGAAGAAGCACGCGAGCCGGCCCGGGATGTGCCTAAGGGCATTATCTATTCCTTGATCATTTGCACGATTCTCTACATCGCCGTTTCGGCCGTCTTGACCGGAATGGTTCCTTACAAAGAGATCAACATTGATGCGCCCGTCGTGGATGCATTCAAGCGAGCCGGGATGGTCTGGATGCAATATCTCGTAGCCGCCGGCGCCATGACCGGAATCACTTCGGTGCTGCTGGTGATGATGTTGAGTCAGCCACGTGTGATGTTGGCACTGGGCAGAGACGGCCTTGTTCCCAATAGTTTCTTTGGTGACATCCATCCCAAGTTCCGTACACCCTGGAAGTCAACAATCCTGACGGGATTTTTCGTAGCAGCGATGGCCGGATTCATCCCGCTCAGTATCCTTGCGGAGATGACCAGCATCGGGACGTTGTTCGCGTTCGTGATCGTTTGCGGCGCGGTCCTGGTGATGCGCAGGACGAATCCCAATGCGAATCGTCCGTTCCGCGCGCCCTTTGTTCCGCTGGTTCCGATTCTCGGAATTCTGACTTGCTTGCTCTTGATGTTCTCGCTGCCGGCAGAAAACTGGTATCGATTGATCATTTGGCTGGCGGTAGGTTTAGTGATCTACTTTTCCTACGGTCGTCGCCACAGCGTGATGGCCAAGCACACGGCGCATGAAATCGCCTCGCACGGGATTTCACCTGCAGGTCAGGCCGTTGGCGATCCCGACGCGCCGCCAAGTAGTCCGGCGGGCGACGTTGATTCACGAATCAAATAAGCTGACTCAGATCCTAAACAAAAAGAAGGCTGAACGTCTAAAACGTTCAGCCCTCTCTCATTTCATCAAAACTCAAGAAGAGATGGTGCCGGAGGAGAGACTCGAACTCTCATGAGTGTGACCTCGCCAGATTTTGAGTCTGGTGCGTATACCAATTTCGCCACTCCGGCCCGGATTATTGGCGCGGACGCCATATTAGTTGAGGCCACCCGATCCGGTCAAACTATCCGCCTATCTTCCCAATCTTCAGTCGGAGATCGGCGATGATTCACTGAATTTCGGCCAAAACCGACCGTAAAAGAATGTTTGCCATTTAGATAGCAGCGTTGTACAATGGCTTCGCCGGTCAAGCCCCCGGTGTCATCCTGTCTTTGTAGTTCCCTCCCATAATTCTCGTTCCCCCTTTGGAGCAATTTCATTAGTGCATATGAGCGATAGCAATTCCAAACCTCATCTGCTGATTGTCGATGATGAAGCCGAAGTGCGCGGTGTGCTTCGCGATCTGTTGTCCGACTCGTATGGCTGCGCCGAAGCTGCGTCGGCTGAAGAGGCCCTCGCCGAATTGCGGGCCAATGATTATCAGCTCGTGATCAGCGATATCACGATGAGCGGGATGAGCGGGCTGGAGATGATTCCGCATGTCAAGGTGATCTCGCCGGACACAGTCATCGTCATGATCAGCGGCATGCAGACGATCGAGAGTGCCATCAACGCCCTGAGGTTAGGAGCATTCGATTATTTGATGAAGCCGTTCGATTTGCGACAAGCAGAAGCTGCAGTCTCGCGCGCGTTGAATCATCACGAACTCATCGTCGCCAAGCGTCGCTATGAAACCCAACTGGAAGAGCTGGTCGCCCAACGCACGGCTGAATTGGATGAAGCGCTGGGCTCCCTTGAGAATGCATACCGGTCAACGCTGAAGGCATTAACTGCGGCCCTCGAAACGCGCGACGCGGAAACGCATGGTCATTCAGAACGCGTAGTCACGTTTAGTTTGCGTCTGGGCCGCGAATACGGATTGACCACCCCCCAGATGAAGGCGCTCGAGTTCGGCTCTCTCTTACATGACATTGGAAAGATCGGAGTTCCGGATGCCATTCTTCGGAAACCAGCAAAGCTCACTGATGAAGAATGGATTCGAATGCGCGAACATCCGATGCACGGCCAGCAGATACTGCGCGGAATCAAATTCCTGGAAGGCGCCGCACGGGTTGTCGCTCAGCATCACGAGAAATGGGATGGTTCTGGTTACCCGCTCGGTTTGAAGAGTGAGGACATCGACATCTGCGCGCGCATCTTTTCAGTTGCCGACGCGTTTGACGCAATCACCAGCGACCGCGTCTATCGCCAGGGGAGATCCTACGATGCCGCCGCCGGAGAGTTAGACGAATGGAGTGGTCGTCAATTCGATCCAAAAGTTGTCGAGGCTTTTCACCGGGTCCCTCAGGAAGATTGGGAAGAGCTGCGACGTCAGTCGCTAACGAGACAACCGCATGACTCGGAATGGGGTCCGGTCGCCCAGGCTATCGAGTCAAAGTTGAGCGCCCCTGTTAGTTAGTGCTGGGAGTTTTAATAAAGTTCATAGTTCAGCCTTCAGCCCAGGCTCAAGATTGAACTCTGACCTCTTACTAATTATTGGGCACGACATAGCCGTGTCTGCTTCGCAGATACAGGCCGACGCGCCGCGAAGCGACTTCTACTTTCCGGTATTCACCTGGCTTTGCGGAAGACAGGGGACGGGTCGGCCGGTACGTGACGACGTACTGCGATCCAATATCGCGAGCAATGCTGTCCGCCTGGGTTAAGAGTTCGTTAGCATTCGCCGGCAAGAACATTCGGCCGCCGCTCTCTTCGGCAATTTCGGTAAGCTCCTTTTCGCTTTCAAGCGTAGCGCGCTCGTACTCTTTCCGCTTGCGTCGCATCGCGACGTCCGTATCAATCGATCCAATCTTGAAAGTCGGCGTGCGAGTGGTGCCCGGCGGCAGAGTCGGGTCGCCATTCGCTACCGGATTGCTTCCCGGATTGCCATCTCGTTGAATGCCATCACCGGGACTCCTGATCTTGGTTTGCGTCTGCAATTCCTGTCGCGCCAGAACCGTATAGCTCAGAATATGAACGCTCGCCTGAATGGAATTCAGTTGCTTCAAGGCGTTTGTCATCGTCACTTTTCCACCCGGTGTATCCACTCCATCGCTAACGATCACAATGTGACGCGTGCCCGGCGCAGTGTCTTTGAATTGGTCCGCCGCGGCAGCGATCGCGTCCGCCAGACGGCTGCTCTTACCGGAAATCATTTTCGTTTTCAGAACCCTGGCGATGCCCGGCTTGTCGGTGGTCCATGTCTGCAAAAGCTCCGGCTTCATCGCGAATTGCATCACCGCGATTCGATTGCCGGCGAAAAGACTATTGATCACCCGCATCGCGACATCGCGCGTCAAGTTCGTGTCTTTCAAGCCCAACTGATTACCGACATCGAGCAGGAGCAGAACATTCGCGGGCAGATGTTGGATGCTTTTGATTTGCTGCTGTTGACCGTCTTCCAACACCAACACGTCGTCAATCGTAAGCGTCGGATCATAATGGCCGTAAGTGTCAGTCGCGGCGATGGGAAGTCGGACTTCTTCCGTGAAGACCTTGACGGTTTCCTGGTCTTCGTTTTTTGGAGTGGGAGAGGGCAACGGCCTCGAACCACGTTGCGCCTGCGCGATAGTTGAGCAAGCGCAAGAGATCGCCAGAATTACAAACAGTGACCGAAAGCAGGTTTGCTTCATTTTCATTGGGTTGTGACGCCAGTTGGATGCTGCGGACGGTGCGCTTACGTTGCCCTGGGGTGCGAAGAAAAACTAGCGCGCGGCTTTCCGCGCGTGCGCCTGCACGGCGGTAATCGCGATGGCATCGACGATGTCTTCCGCTTTGCAGCCGCGCGAAAGATCGTTTGCAGGTCGATCAAGTCCTTGCAGAATTGGCCCAATCGCAGTCGCTCCCGCTAATCGCTCAGTCAATTTGTAAGCGATGTTACCCGATTGCAGATCGGGAAAGATGAGCACGTTGGCGCGGCCTCCGACGGCAGAACCCGGCGCCTTCGATTGCGCGATCGCGGGAACCAAGGCAGCGTCAGCCTGCAGTTCGCCATCGATTTCGATCTCTGGCGCGCGCGCGCGGACCGTACGCGTCGCTTCCACCACTTTGTCGATCAGTTTATGACGCGCCGATCCTTTGGTTGAAAAAGAAAGCATGGCGACACGAGGTTCAGCGCCCAGCAAAGCGCGACATGAGTCAGCGGAAGCGATTGCGATTTCGGCGAGTTCAGCCGCGCTCGGGTCGATCACTACTCCGCAGTCCGCATAAATCATCGCGCCGTTATGCCCGATCGATTGATCGCGCAAGGCCATCAGGAAGAAACTGGAAACCAACTTGAAACCCGGCCGCACGCCGATGCAATGCAACGCCGCGCGCACCGTGTGCGAAGTGGTGTTGGTGGCGCCGGCCACCGATCCATCGGCACGCCCGTCGCGCACCATCAGGTTCCCGTAGTACAACGGATCGCGCAACGCAGTCCGGGCCTCATCGAGGGTCATGCCCTTGGCGCGGCGGGCTTCGTAAAGCAATGAAACCATCTTGTCAAAGTCGCCGGCGCGGACATGATCGATTAACTCGACGCCGCCGAGGTCGGCGCCCGCCTGACGTGCGGCATCTCTGATCTTTGCTTCAGATCCTAAAATCGTGATTCGCGCGAGTCGCTCACGCACGGCCAGACTCCCCGCCACCACCGTGCGCGGGTCTTCTCCTTCAGGCAGGACGATGTGCTGCTGGTTCGAAGCAGCGCGTTGGCGGATTTGATCAAGAATAGACATTCGATGTCTCGATACGATTTAGCAATTCGCAAAGGAACTAAATCGAGGCAAATCTATCATGAGAAGTCGCGACCGGAAAGCTTGGTAGTGCCTGAAAAGTGGATCACCGGGGCATTAGCCCGACCGTAACGGAGGGCTCATGCCTGAATTATGCGGAGCCCTCCCTCACGGTCGGGCTAGTGCCCCGCTCTCACTGCGCAAGGCCACTGGGGAAAGCTTGCTCAGCTCAACTTCGTCGGCTAGACTCGTGAACAGATGAGGAAGAGCGAACTCAAAAGTCGAATGAAGAATCTGCTCATGTTCCTGCCGAACATGGTAATTCTGTGCGGCAAACTGATGGTCGACAAGCGCGTGCCGCGGACTGAGCGCGCGTTATTCGCGGCGGCCGTCATCTACGCGATCATTCCATTTGATTTTATTCCCGACATGATTCCGTTCGTAGGACAGATTGACGATCTGTTTCTGATCTCACTTACGTTGCTGCGCCTGATCGATCGCACCGATGACCTGATTGTGCGCGAACACTGGCGCGGCGGCGGCGACATTGTCCAACTTGCCGAATCTGCCGCGACCATCGCGCCGCTGCTGATGCCGAAAAGAATTGCTCGCGTGTTGCTCGCTAAAGTGAAACCAACGGCCGAAGGGACCGGCTTGCTCGCCACTGCCGCTAAGCTGGAACCAGTTTTAGTAGAGACTCGCGATCATGAAGAGCACCCCGATCGCCTGCGGCGACTGGCGGATTTTGGTGGAAAGAAACGCCACTCGAAATCGGCTTAAGCGATAGCGGCTTCCGGTGCTGCTTCGTGTGACTCGCGATTGACGTACTTGTAGAGAATGTCCCGCTGCTGTGGAATGAATCCCGCCTCGCTAATCAGATAACGCAGAGTTTTTTCGTCGGAGCGGTTATGCGCTCCCGCGGCTGACACGACATTTTCTTCGATCATGATCGAGCCCATGTCGTTCGCGCCAAAGCGCAGCGCGACCTGGCCCAGGCGCAATCCCTGCGTCAGCCACGACGATTGGAAGTTCTCAATGTTGTCGAGAAACAGGACTGAGACGGCGAGCATTTTCAAGTAATCGATTCCGGTCGGTTCGGTTTTGATCTTGCGACCGAGCGCCGTGTTTTCCCGCTGAAACGTCCAGGGAATAAAAGCAAAGAAACCGCCGGTCTCATCCTGCAAATCGCGGATGCGCCGCAAGTGATTCACGCGATGCTCGATCTTATCGCCGATGCCGAACATCATAGTCGCCGATGATCGCAAACCGACTTTGTGCACCGCCCGCATCACATCAAGCCATTCCTGGGTCGTGCATTTCGTGGCGACGCGCTTGCGAACTTCGTCATCGAGAATTTCCGCGCCGCCGCCCGGCAGGCTGTAGAGTCCCGCATCTTCCAGGCGCTGCATGATCGTTTCGTAATCAAGCCCGGAGATCAGATGAAGATTGTGAATCTCAGGCGGCGAGAAGCAATGCAATTGAAAGCCGGGATACTTTGCGCTCAGTGTCCGCAGAAGATCTTCGTACCACTCGACGCCAAAATCCGGATGCAGTCCACCCTGCATCAGCACACCAGTGCCGCCGAGCGCTATCGTTTCGTCGATCTTTTCGCAAATCTCATCCATCGTGCGCACGTATGTGTCGGGCGCGCCGGGCCGCCGATAGAATGCGCAGAACGTACAGACGACGTTGCAGACGTTCGTGTAATTGATGTTGCGATCGATGATGTAGGTGACGATGTTATCCGGATGACGACGCTGACGAATCTCGTCCGCGGCGGCTCCGATCGCCGCGATGTCGTAAGACTCAAGCAGCGTGGTACATTCTTCGACACTCATACGCTGGCCGGCGAGAGTCTTGTCCAGGATCGCTCTTGTTTGCGGGTCAGGCATCGAATTAAGTCTAGTAATTTACGGAACAATACTCAAAGTGCGGCGTCAAAGTAAGTAAGATTCAGTAGCGTTTTTTGCTTAAAGCAGGAAACGTGTGCTGGCAATTGTGCTTCAAAGATCCGACACCGAACCAGCAGGGTAAGATCAGTCGCGCGACTGATCGTAACGCAAGCCGTCAGCTTGCTCGCGCAAACTAACAGTCTGCGTTACAAAACCGAAAGGAAGTAAACATGCTCCGCCCAAGCGTATTCCTCTTAACCCTAATCGTCTTCCTCGGATGCAGCATTTGCCACGGTCAGGTACTGCAAGGGCCGATCATCACGCAGTTTCCTCAACCCGCTGACAGTGCCCAGCCGCCAAAAGTCGATCCCGAAACGGAAAAAAAAGCGCTCGATCTGGTAGCGACACTCTCTGAGCAAGTAGTAAATCTTCACGCCTCCGCGAATCGCATAAGAGCTGAGTCAGAAGTTGCCGATCTGTTGTGGGTCCGGGACGAGAAGCGCGCACGCACGCTCTTCACTGCCGCGGTAACGCAGTTGGCCAGTCAGATTGCGGATTTGGATTATGGTGATCCGGACGTTTATTCAGAGATGCAACGCATCAGCTCGTCGCGACAGGAACTGATTCTGCGGATTGCTCCACACGATGCGGATTTGGCAATCAATGCCCTTCAGTTAACGCGGATGCAAGGTGACAATCGCTCTCGCTATGGGGGCAATTGGACCGCCAATAACGAAGCGAATCTGGAAATGATGTTGGCGAACGTGATCGCCGCCAAAGATCCGGCGGCTGCGCTAAAGCTGGCACGCACCAGTCTGTCCCGGGGTGTTTCGTGGAACGTGATTGCATTTCTGCCTACGCTTTATCAGAAGGACGCGAAATCCGCGCAAACCCTGTACAAGGAGATCGTGGGACGGATTAAGGACGACAATGTCAGCCGCAACGCAGAACTCGCCAACAACGCATGGAATCTGCTGGTTTCTTTTGAGCCACCGCAAGCCGACGAAGACACCTATAGGGATCTGCTGACGTCGATGCTTAGCTATGTCCTCGCCAGCAATCGACAGACGCAGCCGGGCATGAACATGGCGCAGAACATGTATTACCAGATTGAAAGAATCCTGCCGCTGGTTGATAAGTATGCGCCGGCGCGGTCGGCCGAGTTGCGCGAGTGGTCACAAGGTGTCGAACACACGCTCGACCCTTCCGCTAGAATGTACCAGGAGATGCGCCAGATCAGCGAGAAAGGCACTGTCGACGACATGCTGGCGCTGGCGTCGAAGTATCCACCTGAATTCCAGAATATGCTTTATCAGAATGCCGCCTGGAAGGCCGTCACCAGCGGCGACACCGCGCGCGCGAAAGAGATCGCCGACAAGATTGCCGATCCGGTTCAGCGGCGACAGGTCACTGACCAGATAGACAATCAAGCGGCCAGGGCTGCTGAAGGCGACAACAAAGTCGTCGAAGCGCGCCGCCTCGCCGAGAAGGCGAACACCATCAATCGCAAGATCGAGATCCTGATACAAAGCGCGAACACGATCGTAAACACTGGTGGTGAGAAGAAAGCAGCTTTGGATTTGCTAAACGAAGCCAAAGCGACGCTAGCGTCCACTCCACAATCGGCCGCCGAGTTAACTGCGCAGTTGCGTCTCGCGCAAGCCTACATGCGTCTGGATACTGATCAGGCCTTTGCGATCCTGCAACCGGTCGTCGTCAGGTTGAATGATCTGGTTGCCGCGGCGGTCGTGCTGGATGGAATTGATTTTCATTACATGAAGGACGGCGAATGGATCATGCCGGGAGTGAACAACCTCGGGAATATCGTCGGCTCGCTCGATCAAATATTGGCGGGACTTGGGCGGATCGATTTCGATCGCGCGCGCACCCTGGCCGATCAGATTGGCCGGCCGGAGATGCGCGTGCTCATGGAAATCGATTTGGTGCAGACGACACTGGGTGTCAAGACCCCGGTCAATCAAGGGTTCGGCATCCGTGGTATGTCGGGAATGACGATTATGAATTGAGGCGGCACGCGTTTGGTGCTTATGCTGTTTGTCCCTTTGATTCACACCGTGGCTTCAGCCCGGTGATCGGGTTCTTGTGCAACCGGGTAGCCGTTTCAACGGCTTTCGGCCGAACTACTAAGGAAAACCGTTGAAACGGTTCTTCATATTTAATATCCATTGCTAGTCACCGGGCTGAAGCCACGGTGTGAATAAGGCCTGCCGAAAATCGAACTGCAACCACTAGCGCGACGTTTATGCTATTTGCGTTTGGGCAGAACTTCCGGGTATCGTGCGGACGTTCATGTCCGACGCGATGCGCAAATTCGATCTTCATACTCATTACTATCCGCCGATCTACTTCGACAAGATTCGCGAATTGCCTTCTGAGTTTTCATTCGGCAAAAGTCCTTCAGGCCAAACGATCATCACCTATCGGGGCGCGCGATTTTTTGGCGTGACGCCGGCGATGACTGATGTTGCGAAACGACTTGAAGACATGGATCGCGTCGGAATCGATGTTGAAGTCGTCTCGCTGTCAACACCCAACGTTTTCTTCACTGATGCGGGGCATCAACCGGAAATCGCGCGCATGGTCAACGACTCGTATGCTGAGCTGATTGTGCAACATCCCACGCGCTTCAAAGCCTTCGCTTCGATCCCGATGGATGATCCGGATGCAGCGCTCAAGGAACTTCGTCGCGCGATTGATGAATTGAAAATGAACGGCGTGATCCTCTTGAGCAACATCGGCGGCAAGCCGCTGACTTCTCCCGAGTACCGGCCGTTTTTCGCAGAAGCTAATGTCCGGAAGCTTTGCATCCTGTTGCATCCGATGCTGCCTGCTAACACCGATCCGTTTCGCGAATACGTGCTTGGGCCACTCGTCGGATTCATGTTCGACACTACGCTGGCGGTGGCGCGCATGTGCTTTGACGGAATGTTTAAGGACTTCCCCGACATTCGCTGGATCGTAGGACATCTCGGCGGCGCCGTGCCTTATCTGATGGAACGACTGGATAACGGCTGGCGGGATTTCGTCGAATGCCGCGCGAAGATTGATGAACTGCCGAGCGTCTATCTAAAGCGATTGTATTACGACACGGTGAATTTCAATCCGCACATGCTGATGATGGCAAGAAATATGTTGGGCAGTGATCGCATGGTGATGGGCAGCGACTATCCGCACCTGCTCGGCTCGATCGATCGCGCCGTGTCATCGATTCACGGTTTAGAGATTCCGGAAGAAGAAAAGCGTCGCATCTTTGAAGGCACGGCGCTCTCGATTCTGAATAACGTTTAGAAGTCTACTTTAGATCCACCAGCCAGATATTTCCTGTCGTCTGGGAATACTCATATGCCATTTGGTCTCCCAACGGCGACCAGGCAGGATAGCGTACAAACGCATTCATCCTGGTGTAGCTGGTGACCTGTTTCTCCCCTTTCGTTGATCGAGAAGCCCAGTACACATTCCAGATGCCGCCGCGGTCTCCGGCGAACAGAACCTTGTCTCCATCGGGCGAGAAACTGTAGGGCCAGCTCCGTCCGTGACCGGAAGTGAGTTGTACCGGCTCTCCACCTTCGCTGGGAATCAACATCATGTATACATCGTCACCACGCTTTAGCTGATAGGCCAGAAACTTTCCATCCGGCGACCAGCACGGGAAACCGGCCAGCTCTTTATCAAAGGTCAACTGCCTGGGCTGTCCGCCCGAAACTGGAGCTGTCCAAATATTTATCACTCCGCCTTGTGCAAGGTTGAACGCGAATTGCTTTCCGTCCGGCGATAAGCGTGCGAACTGGATGTCCTGTTTCAGATCCAGCAACAGATGTTCTCGCCGACTCTGCGGTGACATGGCCCAAATGCTCCAATGATTATCTCGGAATGAAACAAAAGCGAGTTGATCTCCATCTGGAAACCAATTAGGAACCAGGTTCCGCGGGTTCGTCGTCAGTTGCACTGGATTCTTGCCATCTGTGTCGGCAATCCAAATGTCGGCGCCCGCACCCCGCACGTATTCCATAAACGCCAGCTTGTGGCCGTCAGGCGAGAACACGGGTTGATTGTTTCGCGTCCCGGTTTGATTCGTGATGGGAAAAGGCGGCCCCGTCGCTTCGTTCGTTTTGGGTGAAACGGGCACGGACCAAATGTTGCTCGTCTGGGTCTGCACGCTGTAAGCGATTTTCTTTCCATCGGCCGAAACTCCCAAATTTGAAATGAACGATGCGCCGACATCAGTCACTTTCACGGCGTCACCTACCGGCAATCCGGTTTCAGTTGACATGGCCACCGTTTCGACAAAGGGGCCGGAATCAAAATAGAGGCGGCGCCCATCAGAAGTGAAAACCGGGTGGCCCACCTTTTCCATACCCTTCGCGGTGATTTGCTTCAAATCCTCCCCATTGACTGAAATCGACCACAGGACCTGACTGCTGAAATTGAGCGCGATAAAAACAATTCGCTTGCCGTCCGGCGACCAGTTGGGTCCGACATGTCCGCCCGCGGGACTCCCAACCTTCGTCACTTGTCTTGGTGCTCCACCTTGCGCAGGCACGACCCAGATGGTTGAAGAGCCTACGTTTCCCGAACCCAGGTCAGGATTCGAATCCGAGTTGAAGGCGATCATCGCGCCGTCGGATGACCATTTCGGGCTTGCGCCAAAATCCGTCAACTGTCTGGGCTCGCCGCCGAACGCCGGTATGACCCAAATCCCACCGCGCTTTTTCGAAAAGTAAGCAATGCGCTGACCATCCGGTGACCAGGCCGGCTGGAAGTTTTCTTCTCCGTCGGTGGTCAATTGGATCTCGCGGCCACCGGGCGTTAGTTGTTTAATGTAAATCTCGAAAGAACCATTGTGATTTGAGCTATACGCCACCGAATTGCCATCGGGAGAAAGCGTCGGATGTGTATCGAGACCCGACCACGCAGTGATGCGGGCGATGTTGTTCACAACAGGTGGCGCGTCCGCGTTGGCTCTCTTGCGCCTAACCAATTCAAATACCGCATACGAGCCGCCGATTAGCATCAACGCGATCAGCGCAATGGTGGGCCAGCGTCTGGCTGCGACGATCGAACTTAACGCCGGTTTACTGATCAAGGTCTGCGTGGCTTCGGCCACCTGATCAGTGCGCACCCCGGCGACAGTCCGCTGAACTGATAATTCAGGACTGAGCTTGCCGGCAGTGGCTTCACCAGACGCGGATCTTTGTTTCAGGCGCTGCTGAAATTCCAAATCCTGCGTGAGGCTTTTCAAATCGATCAGCAGATCTTTGACCACCTGATAGCGCTCTTCACGATCCTTGCGCAGTGTCTTGGCTACGATACGCGTCAACTCCGGCGGAGCATCAGAAAAGAATTGCGAAACCGGCGGCGGCTCAGTCCTTAAGATCGACGCGAGCACATCACTTGGCGTTTCGCCGTCGAACGGTTTGCGCTGGGTGACCATTTCATAGATGACCGCGCCTAAACTAAAAATGTCCGAACGCGCGTCCACGGACTTTCCCCGTGCTTGCTCCGGCGACATATAGCCGGCGGTGCCTATGACTACTCCCGATCCCGTGCGCACTTGTTTAGTCAGCGCTTCATCGGCAGAAACTGTCGGCGATTGTTCGGCGAGTTTGGCCAAACCAAAATCCAGCACCTTCACATAGCCGTCCGGGCGCACCATGATGTTCTCCGGCTTGATGTCGCGATGGATAATGCCTACTTTGTGCGCGGCCGCCAGCGCGTCAGCGACCTGGATTGCGATATTGAGCGATTCCGGGAGAGTCAGCACTGAGTGTGACTGACGTTGTCGCAAAGTCTCACCTTCGACGAATTCAGTGGCGATTACGTGGGTGGAATCAGTTTTGAGAATCTCGTAGATCGTGATGATGTTGGGATGATTCAATGCCGAAGCCGCACGTGCTTCCTGCTCGAATCGCCTGAGGCGTTCATCATCTTTGGTGAACGCCGGTGGCAGAAGCTTCAACGCAACTTTGCGGCTCAGACGTCGATCCTGTGCGAGATATACTTCCCCCATCCCGCCACGGCTGATAAATGAAACGATTTCGAAAGGACCGATCACTAGTCCCGGTTTCAATGCTGATTTGTGGTCAACGATCACCTTGGCGGCGGCCTCGTAAGCGGGAGCATTCAGGAAGTCGCCACCGCGCCCATCGGACGAGATGAGCGATTCGACTTCTTTTCGCAGTGCCTCATCTCCCGCGCACGCTTCTGAAACGAAGGCAAATCGATCTGACGGTGGACGATCGAGCGCCGCGTGAAATATCTCTTTAACTTTTTGCCAGCGATCTGGGTTCATTGCATTTTCATCCGGGCTTTCAGTAACTAACGCGAAATTCGTGGTTGAGCTCCCTCAGAGTCTTTTGCTATTCCAGTTTTCGTCGCAGCCACGCCCGCGCCATCTTCCAGTCTCGCTCAACCGTCGCGTGGCCGACGCCCAGCACTTCGGCCGTCTCATCGATCGACAATCCGCCAAAAAATTTCAACTCCACAATTCTTTCCTGCTGTTCATCGAAAGTCTTCAGCTCTTCTAATGCTTCGTGCAACGCCAGCAGATCGATTTCAGGTTGTTCTCCCAACTGACCGGCGCTCGTGATTGAAAGGCGCATTTGGTCAGATCCGCCACGCTTTGCCGCCTTATTTTGGCGCGCGTGGTCCACCAGGATGCGCCGCATCAGTTGCGCCGCGACGCCATAGAACTGCGCGCGATTCTGCCATCGTGGCCTTCTCTGATCGATCAGCTTTAAGTAGGCCTCAATAACCAGCGCCGTCGGTTGCAGCGTGTGGTTGTTACGCTCGCGCCGCAGGTAGTTCCCCGCCAAACGCCGCAACTCGGAATAGACGAGCGGCATTAACTTCTCGAGCGCGGACTGATCGCCCTCGCTCCATTTCTTCAATAAAAGGGTAACGTTTTCGGGGGACTTCATGGTGATATCCGAATTCGGCGGCGATTCTACAACAAAATTTCGCCTGAGGTGAGGGAGTTTGCGTGGCGGTTACGCGTTATCAGATGTAAGGCAATAGTGGTGAAGCCCCGGCAGGTCGGGGGTCGCAAGCCGCCACGAACAAGGCCGACGGTCGCTTCAACCGCTAAGGCAGTTTCGAGAAGGAGAAAACAAGATGAAAAAGCAGGCTTACACAATGATGGCGTTGTTAGTTCTGATGGGCTCGATGGCAATGGCGGCCAAGGCCCAAACCAGTGGACGCAGACAATTGATTGCAAACATCCCGTTCCAATTCAACGTGGGCGAGGCGAGTTTGCCCGCCGGCGAATACGCCGTGACTCAGATCAATCCCGCTTCCGATCGCGCTGTGCTGCAAATTCGAGCCAGGGACGGCAGCCGGACCGCGATGGTATCGATGAACTCGGCCATTCGCAATTCACCTGATGGCGCAGCGTTAGTTTTCAATCGCTACGGCAACAAATATTTTCTTGCGCAGGCCTGGGTTGATGGCGCGACCGACGGATTGCGAGCGGTGAAATCACGGTCCGAGCACGCGACTCAAAAAGAGATGGCGGCCCTCAACGTACGGATTGAGACCGTGGCACTTAAGAGCCGCTGAACGAAATTTCGAAGTCAGCACGCAGTAGGAACAGGAGAACTCCGCTGCACGCTGGGCAGTCACCCGAAGTCAAAAGCTTCGGGTGATTTGCTTTTATGCTAAACCTGTCGACCTCAATCCAGCTTCATGACGACCGAGCTGGTCAGAAATGGATTGTCGAATTCGGCGTGATCTCCGGCCTTCTTTCCAGGAATAAGAAAGAGACGAGCTGAGAGAGGCTTGTGGAGTTTGGTTGAGAGTGCCGCGACATCTCGAATCAACGCGGCGAGTTCTTGAGCCGGAGTGTCACCGGCCAGGGGAACTACATCGAGGCCAGTGCCGCACACGCTCGAATACAGCAGCAACTCGCGCACGCTGTATCGACCTTCGGCGGCGCGCTGGGCCAGCACGGGATCTTCGAGCACGGGCAGCATCAAACCGGAATAGCCACAGGTCTTGATGCTCAAACTTTTCAGCACATCCGTAATAGCCGCGCACGCAGCCAGAGTTGAAGCGCTTCCAAATGGAAGTCGCGTCAGGGCCTCGATAGCTGCGCCGATGCTCTGGTCCTTTGCCGGGGCCGGCGAAACGTCTATCCCTCGATACTCACGATGATCGTCGTGAGCAATTTCCGTCGCCAGCTTTTCGACCGGGCGGAGTTCCGTCTCCAGAAGAGTTTTGAGTTTTGCTTTGGCGTCTTCGATGTCTTTGGAGTCTCGAAACGCTTCCAGCAAAAGGCCGGGCGTTTCCAGCCCGATGCTGAAGGCAGGCGCACCCTGATGATAAGCAACTGGAAAGAACGGTGTATCAGCGAGACAATTTGCCGCGGCCGTGAAACGAAAATTGCCTTCACCACCCGGACTACCTTTACTAATGGCTACGATTGCTTCAGCGGCAGTCAGCGCCGTCTGACGATGAATGCCTCGCTCAGGTGACGCGACGGTCACGCCGAAATTGATGTTCTTTGTCTCTCTTACGAGTTGAGTCGCCCACGTTGCAAACTCCGGGTCGTAGCGATCGTCGGTGATCACCGGCCCAATACTGAACAGCACATTCTTGGCGGAAACAACCTCGTCAATCGCCTTAAGATCCGCGAGCGCTGTCACGCGTGACTTGCCGTTGAGATACTCGGGCAAAGGCTGGGTGGCGATGCGCAGAGTCTGAATCTCGTAGCCTTCATCTTCGAATTTCTTTTTGGCTCGCTGGAGAAATCCGATTGCCGATTCGACTGTCGCCAGATCGGAGGTGTTCTTCAAATTGACGCCGGCAGTGATGGTGCGGATCCGGAAGCGATGCGTTTTGTCTGCAACGAATCTCGTTGCGAGGTCAGGCGAACTAACATGAGGTCTATCAAGCTTTGCATTCGCGCCGATACCAAGTGACGCGAACAGAGCGACTGAAAAAATTTTGAGTAAGCGACGGTACATTCAGGACGGGCTACTTATAGACCGCCGGGCGCAGAATAACAAGCGCCTGACTTATCTCAAATCCAGGGCTTTTACTTGTGTCCTTCGCAGATCATTTGACTTCAAAATCGATCCACTGCGAAGCGATCTGCTGCTTCTCTTTAGCCAGCCTGTCCGTAACCATGACTTGCAGGACATATTCGCCCGGCGGAAACTCGGTTCCAAGTTGCAGCCGGCCTAAGCTCGGAACGCGCTTGAGATCCGCTTGCGGCGGGACCTCAATCGCCGCCGGAGTGCCGGTGAATACTAGTTTGCCGTCGCGAAAGATACGGGTTTGGGCGGTGAGCTGCGGAAGATGAGTGGCCGCGTCCGGCTGCGCATTATAAATAGAGTAAGCGAAGATTAATTTGTCGCTCTGGAGAAACTGCCGCACTGCCGGGCCCGAACTGATCGCATCCTGCTCAGCCTGCTGGTTCGCGTTTGGGCTGTCAGGCTTATCCGGTACGTCTTTCAGAACGACCAGTCCTGAAAGCGCCAGGCGCCCATTGGCGACGTTCGGTATTTGAATGAACTGTCCGGCGCTGCCGATGCGGGATGAACCCTGATCGCGCAACGCAATCCGAAATTGAAATGATCCCGCTTGCTTGAGCGGAGTATCCAGACTGTAAACGATTCCATTACGCAGCGCGCTTTGATATATGTCGTTGTGTAGACTGAGAGTGATCAGCCGGTTTTGCTGATCTGCGACGCGACCGTTCTCGCCAAAAAGAATTATTCCCAGATCCAACGTTGCTTTGTGGCCGCCGTCAGGCTCGTCGATAAAGACCAGATCCTGCGCCTTGATAAAAAGTAGCGAGCGCAGCAACGATCCGTTATCAAAGTTGGTGAACATTGTCGTCAGCCGCACGGCGATATCGTTGTCGCCGAATGGAGACATGAGCGCTTTCTTCAATTGATCGACGGCGGTTAACTCGACGGGTTGTTCTGATTCTTCGCCGACTCCGAAGAAACCTTCGCGCGTGCGGACATTCAGCCCCCGCCCTTTCACAGTGACCTTGAGGTGATGGAACTTTCGATTAAACGTCTCGTCCGTGGGGCGATATCCGATTAAGTAATAGCCATTCTGATCTTCCGCGATCTTTTTCAGTCCGAAATCATTTGAATTGCGAATCATGAAGCCGCCCGTCTGTCGAGCTATCAAATCAGAGCCTTCGCGACCCGTAATCATGGCCATTGATCGAGCGCTGATCGTCGAGTTCATGGCGGCGGTTAAGTCTCGAGCAGTGACTCGCGATGACAGTCCCTTGAAATCATCCGCGGCGGTGATTCCCGTGTACGCCAAACCGCGCGTGTCCACGGCATAGATCACGACCGAGGCGCGAATCGCCAGTTCAGCCACCTTTTTCAACTGACCGAAATAGTTCGTTCTTTCATCAGCGAGGTCGCCGTCTCCCGGATTCAAGGTTGTCGTGGCCGGATCCTGCGTTTCCACCGGAAGCTGGTCCGACATGAGCACCAGCGACTTGCGTCCCGGCAAATCGCGCATTCCTTCGACGATGAATCTCAACACTTGCAATGTGCCGGCGATGTTGCGAGAACTTCCACACGGAAGCTCCGGGGGTGTTATTGGTGAGCCAACTGGCCTAAAGACATTGATGCCCGCGCGACTGCAGGGATACCAGCGCAAACGATCGATTGCGCTGTAAAGCATTCGCCGGTCGGTCGTGAATTGTTGCAGGGCGCCGACCTCTCCCGACGTGTGAATGACCGCGACCAAATCATTCGGTTGCAGCTGTTCATTGACGAACTTGCGAGCCTGGCTGCGTGCAATTGAGACGCTCTGAAACGACATTCCCAGATCGTCGATTACCAAAGCGATTGTGCGCCGCACATCGTGCGGCCGCACGGCGGGCGGAACAACCGGCGCTCCAGTTTTGTCTTTGGTTGGCGGCGTCGCGGCAACGTTCGACGGCACGGTGGGAACGTTCGAGATATAAGAGAAGTTCGTGATCGTTTGTGGTTTGCCGTCTTCGAAAAGTTGAAAATCTTCCGGCTTTAGATCGGTTACCTGCTTGCCGTCTTTGGTTACAACGGCGTCGACCTGCACGAGGTTGGTCGTAATCTTCACCACGTCCTGCGGATCTGCCTCCCGCTGATTCTGTGGCTGCGTCGCCGGAGGTTTGGGTGGTTCAGTTGCGGGACGTTGCTGTGGTTGCTGGCCGGTCGCGCGTGGCACGAGCGCAACCAACAACATCAGGGAGAGATAGGTTCTTTGGATCATCGCGATGATCCTCCTTAGTTATGGCGAAGAGATTATGAGATTCACCGGGAAAAGTCACGGTTGCCACAAGCCAAAGAGATTCTGGCTAGTGTCCTAATTTGACAGGGTGGCACGGGCGTCCCGCCCGTGAGCCCGCGCGCAAGATGCGCGTACCACGTCAAATCAGGGCATTCTGCCGGAATTGCGGAATCGGGCGACCAAGATGATATTCTTTCGTTCTGCAAAAATGGGCAATCATCTGATCATCGCCATCGATGGACCATCCGGCGCGGGCAAATCAACTCTGGGACGGATGCTGGCGCGCGAATTGGGCCTGCTCTACATCGACACCGGATCGATGTACCGGGCGGTGGCGCTCGCAGTGATCGAATCGACATCGACTAACGAGCAGGATGATGTGGCGGTTGCATCCCTGGCAGACAGAATTGAGATCGATCTCGGGGGCGATCCGGATTCGTTGCATGTGTCTTTGAACGGCCACGATGTAAGCGACAGGATTCGCGATGAAGACGTGACCGAGGTCTCTTCGATTGTTTCGACAATTCCCGCCGTGCGGCGCGCGATGGTAAAGCGTCAACGTGAGTTGGGCCAACGCGGCGCAGTCATGAATGGACGCGACATCGGCACCGTAGTTTTTCCGAATGCGGATGTGAAATTCTTCCTGGACGCGGCAATAGAAGAAAGAGCGGAACGGCGACTGGCTGAAGAGCGTGAACACAATCCACAGGCGACTTATGATCAGACATTGGCCGATATTACTGAACGCGATCGGCGTGATACGACGCGTGCGGACTCGCCCCTGGTCGCGGCCAAAGATGCCATCGTCATCGACTCGAGCGGCCAATCGATCGCAGAGGTGTTTCAACGGATGATTAAGATCGTCCGGGAGAAGCAACGATGAGAATCCTACGGTTCACATTCAAGAATGAAGCAAAGTGGATGATGATCTTGTCTATTGGACTGCCGATGCTTGGATTCTTGGTTTTGCTTGTCGTTTTATTTTTGCGTCGATTTTAGCGTGAGTTGCCCTTGCTGACGCGTGGGCTTCGGACACTTTGGTCCGCGTCGTATCAGAAGCCCGACCGTAAGGGAGGGCAAAATGCGCGAGATTAAACCAACGTCATGACACGACCTCTCACAGTTTATTTCGACACTAATTTCTTCGTATGGCTTGCGAGGGCTACAGGAAATGTGGCCGACGCGGCAGTCGAGAAGCTTAATGCGCTTGGGGTTCGTCATGTTCTTTCCGACATTCTCGTTCAAGAGCTTCTTACCGGTGTAAACAAACCTGAGCACGACGAATTGCTCTTTCAGCGAGCGCGGAGATTCAAGATTGCCCCGTACCGGACTAATGAGTATTTGAAGTGGGAGGCATTGCTCTCGTCAGGTGCAATGAGAAATGCGGTGGCTGACTGGTTTGTCCTGACGGACGATCTCCAAGCTGAAGCAAATAGTCATGCGATAATGGCGCGCAGAATCGCTAGTGGTCGTGTCAATTCTGACCAGTTCGATGAACTATCTGAGGCTACAACTCCGTTCCTCGATGCGATCGGGTTTTCACCAAAGTTAGAAGACTCGCAAAACAATTTGAAGGCATTGCAAAATTTCCTTGACTGGCTTGGCAATTTATTGCCCGAAGAGAATGGGTTGCGAGGGTTTAATTTGTCAGGCGATCTGGCTGGCGATTCAAAGAGGCTCTTAGATTTAATAGACCCGGACGCTCTCGAAGGTGCCAAGGAATCGAACTTGCTCAATGAATCAATAACTGATTCCGAAGACCGACCATACCGTGTCGCCGCCGGACTTGCGGACTTTTCGACAAGGCGAAGTCTCGCCCACACGCTTCGGGATGCAGAGCACATGAAGACATTTGTCTTGCACCAAGCCGAGATAGATTTCCTTCAGGTTGACAGAGCGCAACTGAACCAAATTAACAGGACAAATCCACCACACCGCCTTGCACAGTTGGGCCTCGCAAACCGTTGTTTCACCGCTGCTTCGCTCGATGAGGCTGTGCGAGTCATAGAATCCTTGCTTAACGCTACATAATCCATGTTCACCGGCATCATCGAAGAACTCGGCCGCATCCGCGCCATCGAAAAGCGCGGCGAGGATGCGCGCATCGTGATAGAAGCGCGCACGGTGACCGAAGGATCGCATGACGGCGATTCAATTTCGGTTAACGGCGTGTGTCTCACCGCGCTGGATGTAAAGCCCGATTCTTTTGCCGCCGATGTTTCCAAAGAGACACTCTTTCGATCGACACTGGGAAATCTGAAAGAAGGTTCGCCGGTTAACCTCGAGCGTGCGGTAACTCCAACGACACGACTCGGCGGTCACATCGTGCAGGGCCATGTCGACGCGCGCGGCGAATTTCTCAACTCAGAGAATCACGGTGATTCATGGACGTTTCGCTTTGCCTATCCAAAAGAAGTCGCCCGCTATCTGGTCTTCAAAGGATCGGTTTCGGTCGAAGGCATCAGCCTCACGATCGCGAACTTGACTGACGATTATTTTGAAATCGCCGTGATCCCCAAGACATTCGAAGTAACGAACTTCTCGGAATTGAAACCGGGCGACGCAGTGAATCTGGAAGTAGATGTGATTGCGAAATACGTCGAGCGAATCCTGATGCGATCAACGGCTGGAAAAGTGGCTGTTGAGCGCTCATTATGAGCGCACGGTCCACGATTTCCCACACTAAGAGGCATATCTAATGTCAACCACTCCTCAGTCCGTTCGGGAACGAATCCGAGACGCTAAAGTGCAGGCCCTTACAAAGCTGGATCTAACGGTTTCGTTTGAGAAAAGAGACGCAGAGGGCTTAAGTGAAATACCGATCGAGATTATCGAATTAGAACAGCTGGAAGAATTGAATCTACAGAATAACTTGCTCGAATCGGTTCCGTCGTGGATTAGCAGACTTCACAGCCTTAAATCGTTGATTTTGGTCCAAAATAAATTCGCTGAGTTTCCCGAGTCGGTTTGTAGTTTGCGAACCCTAACCGCACTCGATATCGCAGGCAACAAGATTTCAAGTCTGCCAAACTCAATATTGAGACTCGAAAAGCTAATCTCACTTGATTTAAGCGATAACAAATTGGAGACCATCCCAGATTTATCTGCATTAGAAGCATTAAAGCGCCTAAACCTAAATATTAATCAACTCGCTTCATTGCCGGAAATGCCCCCCCAATTGGAGACTTTGTACTTGGCCGCTAATAGGTTTGATTCCTTACCAGGCATCATCTGCCACCTTCCCAATTTATACAGTCTTATGGTCGCCGGTAACAATCTCTCGTTCCTTCCTTCCGAGATTTCGAATTTGGTCAATCTGAAAACTCTCGATGCTTTTAATAATTTGTTTGCTGAGATACCAAGCGTAATTTATGAACTGACTTCCCTAGAGAGCATTGATCTGGGAAATTCGTTGACGGGCAAAGAATTTAATGGGAGTCCGATTAATAAGAACGTAATAAAGGAAATATCTCCGCGAATACTACAACTCGAAAGACTTCAAACACTGAGCTTGGAGGACACTCCTATTGAAAATCCCCCACCAGAAGTGGTGTCGAAGGGGGTCGCGGCAATTAAGGATTACTTTATCCAGCTTCAGGCGGAAGGAAAAGACTACTTATACGAGGCAAAACTATTGATCGTCGGCGAAGGAGGCGCTGGCAAAACGTCGCTAGCAAGAAAGATTGAGAATCCGGACTATGAGCTTCAAGAAGATGATTCAACGAAGGGTATTGAAGTGATTCGATGGTCTTTCGACATGGAAAGCGGCCAGCCGTTCCGAGTCAATATCTGGGACTTCGGTGGCCAGGAGATTTACCACGCTACCCACCAATTCTTCCTAACTAAACGGTCGCTGTATGTTCTAGTGGCCGATGCTCGCAAAGAGGACACCGATTTCTATTATTGGCTCAATTCCGTCGAGTTATTGAGTGACAATAGCCCTCTCCTGATTGTTTGTAACGAGAAAAAGGAGCGCCAACGTGAAATCAACGAGCGCCAGTTGCGGGGGGATTTCTCCAATCTGAAAGAGACGCTGCCAACCAATCTAGCCACTAATAGAGGCATAGATAAGATCATTGCCGAGGTCAAACATTACATTAGCCATTTGCCACAAATTGGCGCACCACTTCCCAAGACATGGGTGAAGGTGAGAGAAGCGCTGGAAAAAGACACGCGCAATTACATCGGCCTCGACGAGTATCTGAAAGTGTGCGAGCAGAACGGCTTCACAGAGCAAAAAGATAAGCTTCAACTAAGCGGTTATTTGCACGACCTGGGTGTGTGTTTGCACTTCCAAGAAGACGCTTTGTTAAAGAAGACAGTCATTCTTAAACCTAAATGGGGAACTGACGCAGTCTATAAGGTTTTGGACAATGAGAAAGTGATCAGTAATTTTGGTGAGTTCAATCGGGATGACCTCGTAAGCATATGGCATGAGCGAGAGTATGCCAATATGCAAGGCGAGCTATTGCAGCTCATGATCAACTTTAAGCTATGCTACCGAATACCGAACAGCAACTCCTACATCGCTCCTCAACGACTCACCGAGAACCAGCCAGACTACAAGTGGGACGAGGCAAACAATCTGACCCTACGTTATGCGTACAAGACTTTCATGCCAAAAGGTATTCTCATGCAGTTCATAGTCGCGATGCACAAATCGATTTCCGAGCAGGACTATGTTTGGAAGAGTGGTGTCATTCTGGAAAAGGATGAAACGAAAGCAGAAGTTATCGAAGATTATAAGAAGCGAGAGGTTAAAATACGGGTCGCCGGCAAACACAAAAAAGAATTGTTGACCATCGTTTCTTACGAACTGGACAACATTCACGGAACGTACAAACGGCTGAAATACACTAAATTGATCCCGTGCAACTGTGAGGTCTGCAAAAACAAGCAAGATCCATACTTCTATAGCTTCGATGTTTTGCAAAAGTTCGTTGAAGACCGGCAAGAGAGTATTCAGTGTCAAAGCAGCTACAAAATGGTGGATGTGAGAAACTTGATCGATGACGTGTTGATTAGAAAACAAGTTGGCGAAGAGGTCAAACAGAAAGGCGATTTCATTTTTCAAGGTGCTATCGGCCGCGTGGTAATTCAACAAGCAGAAAGTGGGGATAATGTCGTGCAAGCGGACAATAGAAGCGCGTCACGGATCAAGAGTGCATGGGCCAATGGTTTGTTTTATTTGTTTACTTTCGCTGTAGTTATCGCCGGGCTAGCAGTTCTCGCGAGGACTGTTCCCGCTTATGCATTGGGCGGGATTCTGATTGCGGGGATTATTTTCGTTCCGATGATCGGGGCCTTTCAACTTCGACAAGACGACCGCCTTTCTGAAAAATCATTCATCGATTTGATGAAGATGGTGATAGGTCAATTGCCACTCATCGGAAAGCTGTTTGGAGGAGCCAAACAGATCGGGTCCTAGCCGTAACGGCCTTACCGCGCAAGTCGCCAAATCCCCGTCCGCGCGCTAAAATTCCTATCAATCTAAAATCGCAAATCTGAATTCAAAAATCTCAAATGCCTTTCGCTTCCATTCCTGACGCTGCCGCCGACATTCGCGAAGGGCGAATGATCATTATCGTGGACGACGAGGACCGCGAGAATGAGGGCGATCTCGTGTGTGCCGCGGAAATGATCTCGGCCGATAAGATCAATTTCATGGCGCGCGAAGGGCGTGGACTAATTTGTTTGCCGCTCACCGAAGAGCGCTGCGACGAACTGAATCTGCACGCCCAGGTCGCCGAGAATACTTCGCATCTGGGCACTGCGTTTACAGTGTCGATCGAAGCTCGCCGCGGAGTCACCACGGGAATCTCGGCCGCGGATCGTGCGACCACGATTCTGACCGCAGTCGATCCGCGCACGCGCCCACAGGATCTCGCGCGTCCGGGTCATGTGTTTCCTCTGCGCGCTAAGAAAGGCGGCGTGCTGGTCCGTCCGGGACAGACGGAAGCCGCGGTCGACATCGCGCGCATTGCCGGTCTTTATCCCGCCGGCGTGATTTGCGAAATTATGAATGCAGACGGAACTATGGCGCGCCTGCCGCAACTGCGCGAGTTCGCCAGCATTCACGGCTTGAAGATCATCAGCGTCGCCGACCTGGTTCGTTATCGCATCACCAAAGAAGTTCTGGTGCGACCGGCTGCCGAAACGAACCTGCCGACTGTCTATGGCAACTTTCGGGCGATTGCGTTCGAGAACACGATTAATGGCGACGTGCATCTCGCGATGGTAATGGGCGATGTGCGATCCAGTGATCCAGTCCTGGTGCGCGTGCACAGCGAGAACGTGACTTGCGATATGTTCGGCTCGACAATCGACGACACCGGTTATCAACTGCGGCGGGCGCTCGAAAAAATTTCCGAGGCCGGACAGGGCGTCGTACTTTATCTTCGGCAAAGCGAACACGGACTCGATCTGATTCACCAATTGCGCACGTATGCGCTGATGCAGGAGCGCGGGATAAGTAAGAAGGAAGCCAGCGCCGAAACCGGTTACGGCTTGAATCGTGATTATGGAGTTGGCGCGCAGATTCTGCACGAGTTGGGACTGCGAAATATCCTGCTTTTGACCAATCATCCGCCCAGGGTAACTGCCCTCGAAGGCTTTGAATTGCAGGTGGTAGGCAACGTGCCGCTGGGTTCGCCGGCATCTCAAGAAGTTGCCCAGACTTCATCTTCCTCTGACGCTGGGGAGAGGGCCGGGGTGAGGGATTAGCGGGCGAGAAACCGGATCTAACTCTCCGATTGTTCAAAGCCGAGAAAAGAAAGTATGAATTTATCGTCGCTCGCTATGCCCTTACCCAACCATCTCCCAAACGGAGAGGGCAATTTAGCAGTTGAATTTCCCCCGCTTTCAGTTTACAAACAAACAAGGCAGAGATCGGAGATCAGATGTCAGAGGTCAGTTAAGTTTTGTCTTGCGATGCTGACCTCTGATCTCTGACCTCTGCTTTTTTCGGGCTCTTCCCCTTCAAAATTTGAATCGATGAGATCTTTCGTTACGGTCTGCATTCATGCCCGTAGATAACCATCGCGATAACCAGGGCGAAGACAAGGGCGGTGCTGCGCAGCCGGTAGCGCAGGCGCGCGCGCGCAGACGATTTGTCACGCGGCGCAACGCGGTGCTGGCCACGATTGGCCTGGTGTGCGCCGTGCTCGCGCTGGCTTTCGTCGCATTGGTCGGGTACCGGCTTGGTTATGTCGATCGCTACATCGCCGGCCAGATCAAAGACACGCTCGCAAAGTACGGGATCCGCGCCGAGATCAAGACTTCTCACACTTCGCTCTCGCCGCAGACGGTCGAGTTGTCGGGCGTCGAACTATACGATGCCAAGACCGGCGAGCAGCTCGGCAAAATTGATCGAATGCTGGCGACCGTGCGCATTGAAGATCTTTACGCGCTGCGCCTGCGGCGCGATATCAATCTGAGAGACTTGCAGGTCGAAGGACTTGAGCTTTGGGTAAAGTTCGACGCCGAAGGCAATTCTAACTTTCGCAACATCCACATTCCGCCGCCGGAACCGAACGGCCGCATTCTGTTCGCCTATTCCGCGGCGCAAATACAGCTAAAAAATGCGCTGATTCATTACGGTGACGCGCTGCACCGTCTGTCAGGCGATGCGCGTAACCTCCAGGTGACGATCCAACCCGCGGATCCGAATGCGCCCGCGGGCAGCCGCACGGCCCTGGGCTCATTCAGCGCAACTAATTCAACCTTTAGTTACGACGGACGGCCAGTCAACAACATCGACATCGAAGGCCATGGAACAATGAACGAAACGCGCGTCGAGATTCAGGACCTGACGCTGCGTTCACCGATCGCCGAAGCACATCTGCAGGGCGTGATGGACGATTGGCGCGCGCTGAAATATCACCTGAATGTGACTTCAACCGTCGATCTCACGCAAGCCTCGGACATTTTACAGACGGGCACGACATTGCGCGGCGCGGGAAATTTTATTGGCACGGTCACGGGTGACGGCGATCACTATCAGATTGATGGCAGCATCAAGTCAGACGCGCTGGCGGCGGATGGTGTGCGGCTTCAGGCGTTGAATGTTTCCGCGAAAGGATCTGGCGAAGGCAAGTCGTACGACTTCAATGGACGCGCGGTGGCCCAACTGTTAACGGCCGGCGACTTTCAATTGAACGCAGTTCAAATCACCGGCGGCGTCATGGGCACCGGCTCAGATTTTCGCTGGGTCGGCGAACTGCGCGCGGCCGCTGAGAAGAGCTATAGCACCACGATTGCCGGATTGATTCTGCGCGACGCCCGCGCTGAATATCGCGACGGCGTGTTGACTGCTTCCGCGCCGCAACTGACCGGCAACAGCCTTACGAGTTCAACTGCGAAGGTGCAGAACGGAATCCAGGCAAACAATCTGCGGGTCAAAATCGAGAACGGAAAAACCAACGCGACGATTGCGACTGCGAAAGCCGGAAAGATTCAGTCAGGCGAAACCACAGTCAACGGCGTCACCGCCAAGGCAATCGATATCAAGAGTGATGGCAACGTAACGAATGTCACAGTGCAACAGGTCCAGGTTGGCGAAGCAAATGCATTCGGAGCCCAGACCGGCAGCATCAACATCGCGGGCGTTCGTCTCTCTGTGCGCAAAGGGCGTGTCGAAGGAACGACCAGCGATATCGACGCGGGCACGGTAAAGTTGAAAGACGGCAGCGTAGAAAACGTGAAACTCGCGCGGCCCGCCTTCACACTCGAGCCTTCTGGCCGCTATCGAGCGAGTGCGGATTTGAGTTTGGGCGGTGGGGTGCTGGGCCAAATGAAACTTGGACCAGCGCACGCAGCCCTGGTCGCCTCAAGCGACCAAATACAAGTCAACAATTTTGTGGCTGAGGCTTTGGACGGCCGGGCGAGCGGCAACGCAACCATCTCGCTAAAAAAGAACGGCGCCTCAGTCGTTAACGCTGACTTCAATAATTTTGATGTCGGCGGTTTGATTGCAATTCTCACGGGACGCGCAATTCCCATCAGTAGCAAAGCGACGGGCACAGCCAGCCTCGCGTTCACGGGAACCGATTTTGCAAACGCCACGGGCAAAGTTACGGCGCAACTGGCCGGAGCGGCGCCCACCGGAACTGATGTCGCGTCGTTGTCAGGCGATGTGGCAATAACTGCCGATCACGGCCTGTTCCAAATTCAGCGGGCCAATCTCCAAACCGCGGCCACGACCCTGACGGCGTCGGGTCAATTCTCGATCGAACAACCGGCGTCAAATCTCCGCGTCGACCTCTCTTCAAGTGACGCTTCGGAACTGCAACGCCTATTGATTTCGTCCGGCGCATTGCCCGATATGGAAGAACAGTTTCGCACGTATGGAATCGATCTGGGCGGCAGGCTGGCTTTCAACGGCACTCTTACCGGCGCATTGAAAGATCCGATCGTCAACGGACATGCCGAGTTAGGCTCGCTTAACATCAATCAACGTGATCTCGGATCGCTGACTGCGAACATTTCATCAACTTCAACTGAAATGCGCGTCAGCGAGGGACGACTGGCGCAGGCCGGCGGCGGTGGCGCGCAATTCTCGCTGCTGGTGCCGCGGGCGGGCGAAGACAATGCTTCAATCGACGCAACTCTCGATCGGATGAACCTGGGCAATCTGGTCGTCGCGTTACCTTTCAGTACCGAAACGCGCGAGCAAATTGGCGACACGCAAGGCGACGTCTCCGGCACGATACGAATCACTGGCATGCCGAACGCGATGAGCGGTGTGGCTGATATTCGCTCGACGCAAGGGCGTCTGGCCGGCGAACCGCTGCAGAGTTTGACCGCGCATGCGACGTTCAGTGGATCGTCTGTTGACGTCGACCGCGTCGACTTGAATTTCAACGCGGGTCGTATCAGCGCGTCTGGAAAGTACGACCTTAAGACGAAGGCTTTCGACCTGACTGCCAGTGGCGACCGGGTTCAGCTTGAGCGGCTGCAAGCGTTTGCCAACCGTCCTAACCTTCCGCAAGTGACGGGCACGGCCACGATCAAAAATATTAAGGCATCGGGAGTGGGCGCCGACGTTTCGAGTTACACGATATCTTTTGAGGCCGAAAGCAGCGACGTAACAGTTAACGGTAAGCCGGCCGGAACGGTGGCTATCGTTGGCAGGACTGAGAACAAGCAGCTAAGCGTCACGCTTACGTCCACCGGATTACTCGGCCAGCAGCCGCAACTGATCGTGGCGCGCGTCGATCTTGCGAAAGAGAAACTTCCGGCCACGATTGAGTCCACTATGAACGGCGCCGACATAACCCAATTGCTGAAAATCCTGGTGCCCGGAACTGATGTCACCGTTAACGGCCGCGCCAGCGGCACCTTAAAGCTCGCCGGCGATTTATTGGATGACGATGGATATCCGACGATTCGCGGTTTAGTCGGCAATGCCACTTTCTCAGAGTTCACCATAAACATCGGCGAACCAAACCAACAAATAACTCTCTCTGCCGCGGAACCCATCATCGTCGAGGTGACCCCGAACGAAGTGATTTTTCACGACAGTCACTTAACCGGCACGCAAACAAACGTCACGGTCGGCGGGGCCATTGCGACGAACGCCGGCGGCCGCAATACATTGGCGATCAATGGTCGAATCAACTTGCGCATTCTCGGTCTGATATCGCCGGATGTCTTTTCTTCGGGGATCGCAGAGCTGGCAGTGAATGTCGGCGGGACATATGAAAACCAACGAGTCACCGGCCGCGCGTCAGTTGCCGGAGCAACGATCTCGGTCTATCTCGGCGATCAAAGAATTACGCTGGCGAATCTTCAGGGAGTAGTCCTGTTCAATGCGCACCAGGCGCAAATTGAAACGCTCGCAGGAACGCTTGGCGGTGGCAACTTCACGGTCAGCGGGGGCGCGCAACTCGATGGCTTCTCAGTGTCGCAATTCCTTTTCAATATCAACGGGACCAACATGACGTTGAGCTATCCGCAGGACTTTCGCTCTACAGTCAATGCGGACCTGGAAGTGCGCGGCACTCCTAAGGTTCAATTCATTCGTGGTGATGTGCGCGTCGGCCGCTCTGAGTATACGAAAGACATCGATCTCGCTGAGCTCATTAATCAGCGACCGGCAACCTCGATTGAGGAAGGCAGCGAATTCACGTTCGCTGAAACCGCCAGGTTCGACAAGCTGCGAGTCGAAGGCCGCAACGCCCTCATCATGCGCAACAACCTCGGCGACCTGGTTGCCTCTGTGTCGCTGCAACTGGATGGGCCAGTGAAGGATCCGATTATCGAAGGCCGGATCACGGCGACCCGAGGCACGCTCAATTTCCGAAACAATCCATACGAGATAACTCGCGGCTTGATGTATTTTCCGGCCCGGTTGGGCGCCGATCCGGTTTTGAACATTGAAGCGCAATCCGTAATTCGCGGCTATCGTGTGACGGCGATGATCGAAGGCCCGCTGTCGCATCCGACCACCAGTGTGGGGGCCGAACCGTCGTTGCCGCAGGCCGACGTCGTGTCGTTGATTTTGACGGGCACGCTATCGCAGACCGACACCAGCACTTCTGTCCTGGCCCAATCAGGTTTGGGCACAGCGGCAAGTTTATTAACGGACGCACTGATCAACGCGCCGATTTCGCGCGCCACAAACAAGCTATTTGGATTGAGCCGGTTGGAAATCAGTCCGGTTATTACCGGCACCAGCTCAACACCGACGGCGCGGTTGACCGCCGCCCGCCGCATCACGAAAGACCTGACGGTGACTTACTCGACGAACATCGCGTCCGATCCTAACCAGGTGTTGGCGGTTGAGTATCGCGTGTCGAACCGAATGTCGTTCGTGGCGCAATACGAACAAGGCTCACAGCGCAACCTGAGTACGCGAAACAACAATTACAGTTTTGAGATCAGATTGCGGAAGAGATTTTAGAAGAGGTTTATGCGGCTCTGCCGCAGCACAGTGCGGAAAGGCTCTGCCTTTCCGGTTGTTGAAGTTGATTTGAGTCGAGGCTACGCCTCGATAACGGCGAGGCACAGCCTCGCCGCCGTTGTTGACATGAAGGTTGCCGGTCAGGCAAAGCCTGACCGCAGTGTGCGGCGGCAAAGCCGCAGTCGATTACCAGCGTGCGGAATTTTCGATTTCTTATTCTAGCGATAGCATTCGCCTTGCTCGGTGTGACTGCTCACGCCCAGGTAGGTGATTATGAAGGCCGGCCCGTCTCCACAGTCGATGTCGTGCTCGAGGGCACGCCTGCCGATGCAACTGCCCAAAGCGAGTTCAAAGGACTATTGAAAGTGGTCGCGGGCAGCGAATACTCAGCCGTCAGCGCGCGCCAGTCGCTGCATGATCTTTACGCCTCCGGCCGCATTGCCTCGGCCCGCGTGGAGATTGATGACGCCGCGGGCGGCGCCCGTTTAGCGCCGATTCATGTTCGCTTCGTTGTGCAACGGCAAGTAATCATCGCCGGTGTCACGATCAGAATTGGTCCAACGACGGGCACTCCGGTAGCGCGCGATGAGATTCGCGCTCGCTTGAATCTGCTCGAGCCCGGCCGTCGCTTTTCGATTCCCGCGATCGAAAAGAACGCCGACGAGATTCAGACCTACATGCGCGATCGCGGCTACTACAAAGCCACGGTCGAGCATGCCGAGATACCGGATCCCGGAGATGCGACCGGAACGCGCCGGATCGTGGTCTATACCATCACGCCGAATGAACAAGCTCACGTCGGAAAGTTCGATATCACAATAGACGGTTTCGATCCGGCACCGGTTCGGCCTTCTCTAAAATTGCAAACTGGCGCGCCGTTCACCGTCGATGTGTTGGGCGACGACGTAAATCGCGTCAAGCAAGCGCTGATTGCGAAGAACAACATGGCGCCGCAGCTTAAAGAGCCTGACGTCAAATTTGATCTGGAGAAGAATGAAATCAATATCGATCTGAAGGGAAGCGCGGGCCCAAAGGTTGAAGTATCGTTCCTAAACTACACTCTAAAAGAAAGCACACAGCAAAAGCTTCTGCCGCTCAAGCGCGAGGGGAATCTGGACTATTCAGTGATCGACGAAGGCAGACGCCGCGTGCAACTTCAGCTTCAGGAGCAGGGCTACTTCTTTGCGGAAGTAACGCCGCTGTGCACCGTGACGCCGCCGACACCAAACACCGTCCAGAATGGAAGTGAGGAGACTTGCCACGAACTGAATCCAGCCGGCCTGGACGGAAGCACCACCATCAAGATCGTTTACGATGTGAACTTGCGGCGGCGTTTGCGACTCAGCGACATTCGCATTACCGGCACCAATAAACTCACTGTCGAAGACATCCTGCCACAATTGAAATCGCGCAAAGCCAGCGCGTTTGCTTTCATTCCCTTTCTCGGCGCTTACGGGCGCGGCTTTACCAGCAATGCACTGCTCGAAGAAGATCGGCGTACTGTCGAAGCGCTGATGCGCGACCTGGGCTATCGGCGCGTCAAAGCGGGTGTGCTACAGGGTATCTCGCCCACCCAGGATGATTTGATTATTACGTTTCAAGTGACTGAAGGACCGCTCACTCGCGTCGCTGAAATTCAGATCCAGGGAGAGAAAGCGATCCCCGAGGATCGCCTGCGACAGGAGATCACGATCGTCAGGGATGCGCCTTACTCGCCGTCGCAAGTCCGGGCGGACAACGATCAGTTGCTGAACGTTTACGCGCGCCTCGGTTACATCGAAGCCGAAGCGCGGCCTTCGATCGATGAGCTGCCAAAGAAGGGAGACGACGAGCAGGTCCGCGTCATCTTCAACATCAACAAGGAAGGCTCGAAAGCGATCGTCAACGACATCGTCGTCAACGGTGTGACCGGCAGCGCCGGTGTGCAGGAATCGAAACGGGCAGCTATTCGGCGCGCGATTCCTTTATCACCGGGTGATCTGCTGCGCGCCGATCGAATTACGGAAGCCGAACGTGCGCTTTACGTGACCGACGCATTCCGCCAGGTGGTCATCACGCAACAACCGGCGGGCGATGCCGGCAACGGCGTCAAGCGATACGACGTTATCATCGACGTCGAAGAAAAGCGCCCGCGCGTGATCGAATACGGCGGCGGTTATTCAACGGATACCGGCGCGCTTGGTTTGCTCGAGCTGACCAACGTGAACTTCATGAACAAGCTGAGGCAGGCCGCGATTCGAATTCGCGCCAGCCAGCGACAGGAACTTATCCGCTTTGAATTTCTCGATCCGCGCTTTTTCCAGTACCAAAAGCGCCAGTTCGCCCCGCTCGCATTTTCCGCGCAGTATCTGCGCGATTCAACCATCACGCGTTTCTTCCGCTCGACCATCGATCGGGGCACGTTCGGAATCGTGCAGCGCCTGGATAACAAAGGTAATCCGATCGATCAATTCGGAGCCCGCGTGAGCCAGCCGACAATCGATCGTCTGACGTTGCGCGTCGAGACACAGCGCGTAATCAGTCAAAAATCGCACTCCATAGTCTTCTTCAATTACAACTACGAAGACGTGCGCCTGCGCAACCTCGACAGTCTTTTGATCAAGGACATTCTGCGACAGGATGCGGTGGTGCGGCTGTCGCGCTTCGGCAGTTCATTTGTTTTTGACACACGCGAACGCTGCGAGCGGCGCTTGCCCGGAACAGTGCCTGGCGAAGACGAAAAGATTCGCAACGGTGAGGTGTGTCGCTACAACCAGGTCGACGCGACGCGCGGCCAGTTCCTTTCGGCCGATTACAGTTTTGCAGCCAAGGCGCTCGGCGGAAACACTGCCTTCAGTCGCTTCCTGGCAACGTATCACACCTATTACAAAGCGAATCAATTGCGTAAGACTGTATTCGCCGGCAACCTGACACTCGGGCTCGCGGAAACTTTTTCGCCGACTGATCGAAACGGCAATGGGACTATCGATGACTTCGATCGACTGCTGCCCATCAGTGAGCGCTTTTTCTCAGGCGGATCGACAACCCTGCGCGGCTTTGCTTATGAAGAAGCTGGCCCGCGTCAGGTAATCGTTCCGGTCGGCATATTTCGCAAGCCTAACGGCGATCTTGTCGGGGTGAATCCCTACAAGATCGCCGTTAG
>Ga0193730_1000036_pt1 | contig 47451 bp, 39 predicted proteins | sample U1a1metaG_FD_144919 | JGI IMG/M metagenome (GOLD analysis project Ga0193730, IMG submission 144919) | Soil microbial communities from a riparian zone of the East river system, Colorado, United States - U1a1 | ecosystem: Environmental > Terrestrial > Soil > Riparian zone | place: USA: East River...
GTAAGACTTTCGGCGATGCGGATTTTGCGGTGAGCGCCACCGCTTCCTCAGGGCTGCCCGTAAGCTTCAGTATTCAATCGGGTCCGGCCACGATTTCCGGAAACGTGGTTCATATCACGGGCGCCGGCACCGTGACCGTCCGGGCATCGCAAGCCGGCAACGGTAACTACAACCCGGCGCCGGACGCGGATCAATCGTTCGACGTAGCCAAGGCAAGTCAGTCGATTTCTTTTGCGGCGCTTGGCGATAAGACTTACGGCGATCCTCCGTTCACCGTCAGTGCAACTGGTGGAGGCTCGGGTAACCCGGTTACTTTCGCTGCCAGCGGTAATTGCACCTCGGGCGGCGCCAACGGCAGCACAATCACAATTACGGGAGCGGGTTCATGCACCGTCACGGCATCACAAGGAGGTAACCCGAATTACAATGCGGCGGCTGATGTGGCGCGAACTTTCACGATCAATCAGGCGACCGCGACAATCACTGTTAACGGCTACTCGGGAACTTACGATGCGAATGCTCATGGCGCGACTGGTTCGGCAACTGGTGTACACGGCGAAGACCTTTCGAGCCTGTTGAATCTGGGCGCGTCGTTTACCGACGTTCCGGGCGGAACCGCTCATTGGACCTTTACCGGCAATGCCAATTATGTGGCGGCGGCTGGTGACGCATCGATCACGATTGCGAAAGCGTCATCAACGACGGTAGTAACGTGTCCCGCGAGCGTTACTTACACGGGAGCGTCGCTGACGCCGTGTTCAGTTGTGGTCACAGGTGTGAATCTAAGTCTCACGCCTGCGGCAAACTACGCGAACAACATTAATGCCGGCACCGCGACGGCGAGTTACACCTACGCTGGTGACGTGAATCATGACGGCAGCAGTGATTCGAAGAACTTCGAGATCACTAAAGCTGCATCCACAACGACAGTGACCTGCCCAGCAAGCGAGACCTTTACCGGCTCGGCGATTACTCCGTGTTCGGTGACCGTCACAGGTGCCAACCTGAGCCTGACTCCGGGTGCGAATTACGTTAACAACACTAATGTGGGCACGGCCACGGCAAGCTACACTTATGCTGGCGATGCGAATCATGACGGCAGCAGTGATTCGAAGAACTTCGAGATCACTAAAGCGTCCTCAATAACCACGGTGAACTGTCCGGCGAGTCAGACGTACACCGGCTCGGCGATCGAGCCGTGTACGGCGACGGCTACAGGTGTGGGCGGGCTCAACCAGTCCGTCACCGTCCTTTACGCGAACAACACCAACGTTGGCTCGGCGACGGCCAGCGCTACCTTCGGCGGTGACGCCAATCATGACGGCAGCACCGGCAACGGTGGCTTTACAATCACCAAGGCCTCGTCGACGACTACGGTGACCTGCCCCGCAAGCGCGACCTACACGGGTTCGGCAATCGAGCCCTGCACGGCGACGGCGACCGGTGCCGGCCTCAACCAGTCACTCACCGTCCTTTACGCGAACAACACCGACGTTGGCTCGGCGACGGCCAGTGCCACATACGGCGGTGATGCTAATCATGACGGCAGCACCGGCAACGGTGGCTTTACAATCACCAGGGCCTCGTCGACAACTACGGTGACCTGCCCCGCAAGCGCAACTTATACGGGCTCTGCAATCGAACCGTGTAATGCAACCGTAACCGGCGTTGGCGGACTCAACCAGGCGGTAACACCGGTTACCTACACTAACAACACGAATTCCGGTTCAGCGACAGCCGACGCAACTTATGCGGGTGACGCCAATCACGAAGGCAGCACCGGCAGCAGCGGATTCACCATCGCCAACGCTTCATCAACAACGACGGTGAGTTGTCCGGCGAGTCAGACATACACCGGTTCAGCCATCCAGCCCTGCACGGCTACAGCGACCGGCGCAGGTGGTTTGAACCAATCGCTAACCGTGTCTTACACCAATAACACGAATGCTGGCACAGCGACGGCGAACGCCACTTTTGGTGGCGATGCCAATCACGCCGGCAGTGCCGGAAGCGCTACGTTCACGATCACGAAAGCCACCCCAGTGATCACTTGGAACAATCCGGCAGACATCGTTTACGGCACCGCGCTCAGCTCGACGCAATTGAACGCCACCGCGAACGTTGCGGGCAGCTTTAGCTACACACCTGCGGCCGGCACGCTGCTGAATGCCGGATCGGCCCAACCACTGCTTGCGAACTTCAGTCCGACTGACACGACGAACTACAACGCAACCAGTAGAAATGTGCAGATCAACGTGTTGAAGGCGACGCCCGCCTTTAGCAACTTGAGTTCACCAACTATTGGCTGCCACGCCGCGTCGACGGTTGTGTCTGGCCGCATCACGTTTGGCACTTTTGTCCCGACAGGTAATGTGTCAATTACGGTCAACAGCGTGACCCACAGCGCGGCGATTCAACCGGATGGCACCTTCTCTTCCACGTTTGCCACGGGGACTTTAACGCCGGCGAATTCACCTCTAGTAATCACTTACAGCTATGGTGGCGATGGCAACTTTAATTCGGCGAGTGCCGCTGGGACGCTGACGATTGTCGATACCGCTTCGCCGACGATCACGCTTAACGGCAATTCGATCTCGTTCTGGCCGCCCAATCACAGTTATCACACTGTAGACGTGAGCGATCTGGTAGCGAGCGCGAGCGATAGCTGTGATGCTAGTGTCAATCTGAACAGCGTGGTGATTTCGCAAGTCAGCAGTGATGAAGGCACCGCGCCGAGCGGCGACATCGTAATTGCGGCGAATTGTAAATCGGTGCAGTTGCGAGCCGACCGCGATGGCGGCGGTGATGGCCGCGTCTATACGATCACTTTCCGGGTCAGGGACGTGAATGGCAACTCAACTACGGCGACTGCCAAGGTAACGGTTCCGCATGATAACGGCCATCCAAACGCGATTGATTCAGGGGCCGCTTATACGGTAACCAGCAACTGTCCTTAGCAGCATCAACCATAGACAAAAAGGCGGAGGCCCCTCGGTCTCCGCCTTTTTCTTTTTTGGTTTAAGTTTCTGTTATGGAGCGCAACGCGATTTTGCGCTTCCGATTGGACCACTCACGTAACTAATCTTCGTCACCATATCGCTGTTACCAACAGAGATCGCAATGCCCCGCCCGCGATATTCCACGCTAATCAACGGCCCGTTCGGCGATTCATAAATCGGTTCAGAGTCTTCTTCGTCGCCACAGGAATCAAAGGCGTACCTTGTGACGCTGTAGCCTTTTCCAAAATGAGCGATTGCCTGCGCCCTGGTGAGACGATCGGGATAGAAGTTGATGCGCGTGATGACTCCACTGCGAGTTTCTGAGACAACCGTGGTTGGCCCCGGAAACTCGCCGGCTTTTTCATAGTTGGTCCATGTCACCTGTTCTTCATCATCGTCAGCCTTTGAATTGCGGGACCATTTCGGCTGACCCCAGGTACGAATCATTGCCGCTAGTTTCGATCTGCCGACCGTTACTCCACGATAGGTCGCCGCATGCCATTGCCGAGAGGCTTGACCAGCCCGCACAGCTGCGGCTGCGAATAACAGGCTGACCATCAAGAACAACGTGGCTGATTTTGTTTTTGGAAATCGCAATTTCATAACCATAAGGGACTATTCAGTCGATGCCTGCTGCTGCTCATTCAAGGCCGCGTGCATGGTGTGCCAGGACAAAGTTGCGCACTTAACGCGCGCCGGAAAGTCGCGCACGCCGGCGAAGATTGTAAGCTTGCCGAGATGATTCGGTTCTGTCTCCGCGTCCAGCTCGCCGGTGGCCATCCGATGAAATTCATTGAAGAGCATTTCCGCTTCCTGCTTGCTCTTCCCCTTCACCGCCTGGGTCATCATGCTGGCGGATGCTTTTGAGATCGCACAACCTGATCCCTCAAAGCTGACTTCCTGCACCTGGTCATCCTCAACGTGAAGATAGACGTTCAGCTGATCCCCGCAAAGCGGATTAAATCCTTCGGCGCGCCGGTTCGCATTTTCAAGTTTATGAAAATTGCGCGGCTTCTTGTTGTGATCGAGGATGACCGCCTGGTAGAGCTCGCTAAGTTCCGACATGATTGATTTCGTTAGTTAGTGGCAACGTCCAACCTTATTTTTTGTATTTGTCACACTCCGCGCTGCCATCAAAGCCGATTTCGCTCAGCCGATCAAAAGCGGCTTTTGCGTTGGCGCTGCCCGGATAGGTACACACAAGCCGGCCCAGATACGTCCGCGCTTGGTTGGGATTGCCGTCGCGAAGTGATGCATCTGAGAGCCGCAATAGTACCTCATCCATTTTTGAGAAGTCTGGATATTCCTCGCTGATATATAACAGCCGGTCTTCTGCCCCTTTGATTCCGCCGTGCTCGCGACTCAGATAGAAATTAGCGATTTGTAGATCGTGGTATCCCAGTATCTCCTCGAGCGGAATCATGTCCCGTGCGACACGCACTCTTAGATAGGCGTCGTTAGCGTTTGGAACAATCGCCTTAAGCCGGCGCCATGCTCTCATCGCTACATTCAACGAGTCCAGTCTTACGCCGGACTGCAACTGTTGAATCTCAGCCTCAGCCTTCTGCAAACTTTCCAGCGGAGAATCCGGCGGGCTAGTTCTCTCCTGAGCACGCTCGTGACTGCCGGCGAAAATCAGAATTACGAGAATCGCCAAAACAAAATGATTATGGCAAGCTCGCCGTGTCATTCTTCAGGCAAACACCTCAATCACTTTTTCAATCGCTTCAGCCAACACATCGACTTCAGCTTTGGTGTTATAGAAAGCAAACGACGCACGCGCGGTTGCGGGAATTTTGAAGCGTTGCATTACGGGTTGCGCACAATGATGGCCGGCGCGAATAGCAATGCCCTGCTGATCCAGGATCGTGCCTATGTCATGCGGGTGAACGTTGTCGATCGTAAATGACAGAACGCTCAGTTTCTCGCGCGCGGTGCCGATGATGCGGACACCTTCGATAGCAGACAGACGCTGCGTCGCGTACACCAGTAGTTCGTGCTCGTAAGCGGCGGCTTTCTCACGGCCAATAATATTGAGGTAGTCAATCGCCGCGCCCAAACCGATTTGCGAAGCGATTGCCGGAGTGCCGGCCTCGAACTTGTTCGGCAGATCCGCGTAAGTCGTTTTCTCAAACGTGACGCTCTTGATCATGTCGCCGCCGCCCTGAAAAGGGTTCATTGTGTCGAGCAGGCGGGCCTTCCCAAACACGACGCCGCTGCCGGTCGGCGCAAACATCTTGTGGCCGGAAAAAGTGTAGAAGTCACAATCCAAATCCTGGACGTCGATGCGGCCGTGGGGCGCCTGTTGCGCGCCGTCGATCAAGACCGGCACACCGTATTTATGCGCGCGCTCAATAATCTCTTTCACGGGATTGATTGTTCCCAGTGCGTTCGAGGCTTGGGTCACCGCGACGAACTTCGTTTTTTCGTTCAGCAACGCGTCATATTCATCCATCAACAACTCGCCGTCGTCATTCATCGGGATCACCCGAAGCTTCGCGCTCTTCTCTTCACAGAGCATCTGCCACGGGACGATGTTGGCGTGGTGTTCCATCGCCGAAATAATTATTTCGTCGCCGGCCCCGATGAATTTGCGGCCGTAACCATGCATCACCAGGTTGATGCCTTCGGTCGCGCCGCGCACGAAGATGCATTCCTTCGCTTCGCGGGCATTGATGAAGCGCTTCACTTTTTCGCGCGCGCCTTCATAGGCGGTGGTCGCCTTCATGCTGAGATAGTGCACGCCGCGATGAATGTTTGAGTGTTCCTGCTCGATGTACTGGGCGCCCCGCTCAATGACCATCATCGGCACCTGCGAGGACGCGGCATTGTCGAGATAGACGAGCGGCTTGCCATTAACAGTCTGGCGCAAGACCGGAAAGTCTTTGCGAATACGCTCGACGTCCCAGCCGGTCGCCGGCTTTGGTTTGATTGGGATTAGTTCTTCTACTGTAGCCATACTTCCCAAAAAGATTGGGTACTAAACGTCAATGGTCAGATCGGAATGAAGCCGGTTCAGGACCGCTTCATCCAGCTCTCGCCTAATCGATTCGATCTGTATCTTCTCGATCACTTCACCCGCAAACCCATAGGTCAGCATGTTCTTTGCCAGCGCGGGGTTAATCCCACGGCTTTCCAGATAAAACAGTTCGTCCGGCTCAAGTTGACCGACCGCCGCTCCGTGGGTGCACTTCACGTCGTCGGCATAGATTTCCAGTTGCGGCTTCGTATCGATCTGCGCCTCACTCGAAAGCAAAAGATTCTTGTTGGTCTGCTGCGCGTCAGTTTGCTGCGCGCCGTGGCGAACAAACACCTTGCCATTGAAAACTGCGCGCGATTTGCCATCCAGAATTCCCTTGTAAAGCTGGCGACTGGTGCAATGCGGCTGGCGATGATCGATCACCGAATGCGTGTCGGTATGTTGACTGCCTTCGACCATGTAGAGACCGTCCACCGAGCAACTGGCGCCTTCATGATCCATCGTGACATGAATATCGTGACGCGAAAGCGCTGCGCCGAAATTGATCGTCGTCGTGTCATAGCTCGCCTTTGGACCAAGATCCGCCCTGGTCGTCGCGATGTGCGAAGCGCCGGCGCTTTCACGCTGCACTTTGTAGTGCTGAAACCGGGAGCCTTCACTGAGCACCAGATCGACAATCGCATTGGTGAGATAAACACCCTCGGCGGTGGCGCGATAGCTCTCAATGATCGTTGCCGAGCTATTTTCTTCGCCCACGATCAGAACCCGAGGAAACGCCGCCGCCGGCAACTCAGCCTTAACGGGTTCGCTCACAAATTGAAGTTGAATCGGAGTTCTCAGATCCACTCCGCGTGGAATTTTGACAAAAAGGCCGCCGGCGAACAGCGCCGTATTCAGCAGTTCAAAGCCGTTATTGTCACCATTGGCATTTCGCTCGAGACTGGCGCGAATCACGGTCTCGTATTCGCTGATTTGCAGCGCGTCGTTCAGGTCCAGGGCCACCACCCCGGACAACCCCTGGCTCGACGAAAGGTCCTCGCGAAAGATTCCATTAACGAAAACAAACGTGCTGTCGCGCGTCTCTTCGTAAATAAACGGCGCCAGTCCGTTGCGCTTCGACAGCGCCGTTCCGTTGGAATTCACCACCGGCGTAAAGTTCGTTTTCTTGATCGGCGCTACATTCGTATATTTCCACTCCTCTTGCTCAACGCCGGGAAAGCCCACGCGTTCAAACTGATCGAACGAACGCCCGCGCAACTCGCGGAGCCACAACGGCTCACCGGAAACCTTAATCAACTCGCGCAAGGCAGAGAAATAAGCGCTCTTTTCGTGTGCTATTTCAGTAACCATAGTTAACTCGCTACCGGCGCGGCAGTCTGCTGCCTGGCTCCAACCTTCAGCCAATCGTAGCCTCTCTCTTCCAACTCGAGCGCCAATTCCTTGCCGCCTTCTTTGACAATCCGCCCCGCCGACAACACATGAACAAAATCCGGAACGATGTAATTGAGCAAACGTTGATAGTGCGTGACGACGATGACTGCCTTTTCCGGATCGTGAAGTTTGTTCACGCCTTCCGCTACGATTCGCAACGCATCGATATCCAGGCCCGAGTCGGTTTCATCCAACACAGAGAGTTTCGGATCGAGCACCGCCATTTGCAGGATCTCGTTGCGTTTCTTCTCGCCGCCGGAAAACCCTTCGTTGACTGAGCGCGTCATGAAACTCGCATCCATCTCAACCAATGCGGCCTTCTCTTTCAGCAAGTCTTTGAACTCGAGCGGATCCAATTCTTCCTGTCCGAGATGCTTTTGCTTTTCGTTATAAGCCAGCCTGAGAAACTGTGCGTTCGAAACGCCGGGCACCTCGACCGGATATTGAAAAGCCATGAACACACCTTCGCGCGCGCGTTCATCGGGCGACATTTCCAAAAGATTCTTGCCGTAATAGAGCACCTCGCCACCGGTCACTTCGTACGACGGATGGCCGGCGAGCACTTTTGCAAGCGTCGATTTGCCCGAACCGTTCGGGCCCATAATCGCGTGGACTTCGCCCTTGTTAATTGTGAGGTTGATGCCCTTCAGAATTTCGTTGCCATCAACCGATGCATGTAAGTTTCGAATCTCTAACATTGAACTAAACTCCAAAAAAGATGGTCTTTGGATTTTGGTTTTCGGTCTTTGTCTTTTAGATGAGACCCGACCGCGAAACTAAACAGAGTGCGTACGGAGTCCAAAGACCTAAGACCAAAAACCTAAGACCGGCTCTATCCAACTGCGCCTTCCAATTTCAGTCCCAGCAGGCGCGTCGCTTCGACCGCAAACTCCATCGGGAGCTGCAGAAAAACGTCTTTGCAAAATCCGTTAATAATCAGCGACACTGCATCTTCCTGCGAGATCCCGCGCTGCATCAAATAGAACAATTGCTCTTCACTAATCTTGGAAGTTGAGGCTTCGTGCTCGACGCGCGAAGTGTTATTCATCACCTCGATGTAGGGAAAAGTATTCGCGCTACAGTTGCTGCCAATCAGCATCGAATCGCACTGCGTATAGTTGCGCGCGTTCTCGGCCTTCGGCATGATTTTCACCAACCCGCGATAACTGTTGTTGGCACGACCCGCGGCGATGCCTTTCGAGACGATCGTCGAGCGGGTGTTCTTTCCCAGATGAATCATCTTGGTGCCGGTATCGGCTTCCTGCGCGTGATTAGTGAGCGCAACGGAATAGAACTCGCCGATCGAGTTGTCGCCCAGCAAAATGCACGAAGGATATTTCCAGGTGATCGCCGATCCGGTTTCAACCTGGGTCCAGGAAATTTTCGAGTTACGTCCGGCGCACTTCCCGCGCTTGGTCACGAAGTTGTAAATCCCGCCCTTGCCATCTTCGTCGCCGGCGTACCAGTTCTGCACCGTCGAATATTTGATTTCGGCGTCGTCAAGCGCGACCAACTCGACCACCGCGGCGTGCAATTGATTGCGATCGAATTTCGGCGCCGTGCAGCCTTCAAGGTATGAAACGTACGCACCTTCTTCGGCAACGATCAGGGTTCGTTCAAACTGTCCTGACTCCGAATTGTTGATGCGGAAATAGGTCGAAAGCTCCATCGGACAGCGAACGCCTTTCGGAATAAAGCAGAAACTTCCATCCGAAAACACCGCGCTATTCAATGCCGCGTAAAAATTATCGTTGGTCGGCACCACCGAACCCAGGTACTTGCGCACAATCTCGGGATGTTCCCTAACGGCTTCGCTGAAAGAACAGAAAATCACGCCGACCTTTCTTAACTTCTCTTTGTAAGTCGTCGCAACGGAAACTGAATCAAAGACCGCATCGACCGCAACACCGGCAAGCTGCTTCTGCTCTGACAGAGGGATGCCGAGCTTCTCAAAGGTCCGCAGCAACTCAGGATCGACTTCGTCAAGGCTCGCCTTCGTCGCTTTTTGTTTCGGCGCGCTGTAATAGATCATGTCCTGGTAATCAACTTCAGGAAACACTATGTTGGGCCAATTGCGAGGCTCTTTCATCGTCAGCCAGTTTCGATAGGCTTTGAGACGAAACTCCAGCATCCATTCCGGCTCGTCCTTTTTTGCGGAGATTAGCCGAACGGTGTCTTCCGACAAACCACGCGGAATCGTTTCAGCCTCGATATCGGTGACCCAGCCGTATTTGTATTCCCGGTTGCCTAGTATTTCAGCAGTGCTCATTGGTTCTCTCTTTGATTCAAATGTCAGAGTTCAACCTTTAGGTTGCTCGTCGTGAAGATCGCAAGCTAAAGCTTGAACTCTGAACATTCCGCATTTGCAGCTTTTGAATTTGATGCAAGCGAGCATCAACGTTCTCTTCCGATCCAACCAGCTCAGCCAGCGTAATCTCTGACAAAGCGTTCTGGACAATTTCGTGTAGCCCAACAATGACAGGTCTAATTCCGCAGTCACTCGTATGAATGCAGTCGTCAAGCACGCCCGCGTGTGTTTTGCAAAAGCGATCCACCGTATCCTCGTCGAGAATGCGAATCACTTCATTCAATCGAATATTTGAAGCGGAGCGCGCGAGTGTGTATCCGCCGTTCGCGCCGCGTTGCGATTGGACCAGGCCTGCCTTCACCAAGACCGACATCAGCTTGCCGGCGTTGGCGACCGACAACCCTTCGCGATCGGCGATTTGGTTTAGCGTCAGAGACTCAGCCTCGACTTCGGCGCGTGCCAATTGCACGAGGCATCGCAAGCCGTACTCTTCATGTGCAGAAATCTTCATTTCGTCAGTTTTCTTTAGATTTCGGCCTGATTATAGCATTCTTTACTTTTTCGTCAAGTTTGAGGGATGTGCCTTCCTCGCCCTAATTGACGGGCCAGCGTCTCGCAAGGCTCTTCACGCACATGCGAAGTCATGCGTACTCGATTACAATTCGCCCACAGAACCGGACACTCTGATGACGCGCAAAAGTTTGTTTCTCCAACCGTGGGCCGGCTACGCGACCGCGCTTGCGAGCATCGCGGCCGTTACGGCCTTGCTGAAGTTACTTGGCGAGCATATCAATGCGACGACGGTAGCTCTGGCGTTTCTTCTGATCATTCTGTTCGTTGCTACGGCGTGGGGATCGCGGCCGGCGGTTGTCGCCTCGTTGGTAGGCATCGTCTGTTTCAATTTTTTCTTTCTACCGCCTTTCCGGACCTTCGCGATCAGAGATCCGCACAATTGGATTGCTTTTGTGGCCTTTATGATCACCGCAATAACCGTCGGCCAGTTGTCGGGCCGCGTCAAGCAGCGCGCTGAAGAGTCTGAGCAGGCAAAGTCCGAGGTCGAACGTCTCTATTACGAGTTGCAGGACTCGTTTGAAAGATCCAGTCAGGCGAAGGCGCTTAAGCAGAGCGAGCGTTTGAAGTCTGCTTTACTGGACGCTGTCACGCACGACTTGCGCACGCCGCTTACTTCAATCAAAGCCTCCGCGACGACACTGCTGGCCGATTTTTACGCCAGCGAGCACGATAACGCCGCCCCGCAATTAGACGTTGAAGGCCGGAAGGAAATGCTGCAGGTGATCGACGAAGAAGCGGATCGCCTCGATCGATTTGTGGAGGGACTCACGAAACTCGCGCGCATTGATGCCGGCGAAATGCATCTTCATCGTCAATGGACCTCGATTGATGAAATCATCGCTTCCGCGCTGAAACGCGCCGAGCCACGCACCCGGACGCATCGAATGGAAGTCTGGATCGAACAGGAGTTGCCTCCGATTAAGGTGGACGATCAGGCGGTGTCGGAAGTGGTTTACACTTTGATTGATAATGCCGCGAAATATTCGCCGGCAGGCTCGCGGATTCGCGTCGCCGCCGCTCCCGGCCCGCCGGAAACAATCACGATCAGCGTCGAAGACACGGGGCCCGGCATTCAGCTCGACGTGCGCGACCGCGTATTCGAAAAATTCTTTCGCGCGATGCGCGATGGAGACGTCGGCGATCGGAAGTCTTCTGGAAGTGGAATGGGTTTGGCGATTGCGCGAGGCATCGTCGACGCTCACGGCGGGAAAATCTGGATCGAGGCCGCGGAAGGTCACGCCGGCGCAAAGTTCGTCTTTCAACTGCCGATCGGTAATGACGAAAGCCGGATCACGAATCCGGCAGCCAATAAAAGAGCGTAAGCAAGTATGGAAGCAAAGCAGCGCATCCTGGTGGTGGACGACGAACCGCAGCTCACCCGAGTCCTGCGCCGATCGCTCTCTACGAACGGATACGAGGTGCGCGTGGCCGGCGACGGTGATTTTGCATTGCAAACGTTTCGCGACTGGCCCGCCGCGCTGGTGATTACAGATCTGGCGATGCCTAACATGAGCGGGCTCGAATTATGTCGCCGGCTCCGCTCGATTTCCGAAGTCCCAATCATTGTCTTGTCCGTTCGTGGTGAAGAAAAAACAAAAGTCGAAGCTCTGGATGCCGGCGCCGATGATTACATAACCAAGCCGTTCGGCATGGACGAATTGCTGGCGCGTATCCGCGCGGCGCTGCGCCGCCAGCCACCGATTGATCCGGCCGCGCACATCCTGAAAGCGGGCGAGTTCCACATCGATTTGGAAGCGCATACCGCGACGCAATCAGGCAAAGACTTGCGTCTGACCCCAAAGGAATTCGACCTGATGGTTCACTTGTTTAGAAACGCGGGCAAAGTCCTGACGCATCACTCTTTGCTGGGCGCTGTTTGGGGCGGCGACTTTACTGAGCAGACTGAGTACTTGCGCGTCTTCATCGGTCAGCTGCGAAAGAAGATCGAGCCGGATCCTTCCAACCCACGATACATTCTTACTGAACCCTGGATTGGTTATCGTTTCAATCCGGAGTGAGTAGCGCAAATTGTTAATTTGCGCTGACGCAAGTTAACAGCTTGCGCTACTCATCTTTACGAACTCTTTACAAACCGCTTACTTCATCCTTATGTCTCCCGGTCTACGCTCGTTCCGTCAGCCGAGCCTGACTGGTGAACTGTGCGAGCTCAAAGTGAACAACCCTTGCCACGCGAACGAACGCGGGACGTTCGTCCGATCGAACTACAAACTGAGAATGGTTTCTCGATCGTGCGCCAGTGGGAAGCTGACGGCCGTCCCCCGCCTATCGACGGGCGATTTACTTTTCTTGCCCGCAATCCACAGGGTTTAGAGAGCGAAATTACGGTCGAAGTAGCGGGCGAATGTCCGCAAGCGATGCCGCTTCACGCGCGAGAGCGTGTCCCGCTGTCCAGTTCGTTCTGGATTTCCTGTGCTGAAAATCATCTCGCGAAATATCTCTGGCAGCATGATGCGTTTCCGATCGACAATAAGCTGATAGTCGATTGCCTGAATCCCGCCGAAATTATTTTGGCCACGCGGTGGGAGAATGATTAAGTCAGAATCCAGTGCCAGCGTTGAACAATGACGGACTTTTGTTGGAGGAAGAATAGTTGGCTTATACGCTTAAGCGTTTACTCGTAGGCAAAGCAAAGAAGACCGCCGCGGCGATTCATGAGCGGCTGACAAAGAAAACCGGGCTGGCTGTATTTGCTTCGGATGCGCTTTCGTCGACAGCTTACGCTTCTGAAGAAATTCTGCTGGTGCTAGCGGTCGCTTACGCTTTTGGCCAGACGAACGGCTTTAACTACGTTGTGCCGATCACTTTCGCGATCGCGATCGTGCTCGTCATCGTCGCCATCAGCTATCGGCAGACGATCTTTGCGTACCCGTCCGGCGGCGGGGCTTACATTGTCGCAAAAGAAAATCTGGGAACGACGCCTGGTCTGGTCGCAGCGGCCGCCCTCCTGGTTGATTACGTACTTACCGTTTCGGTTTCAATCTCCGCGGGCGTAGCCGCTATCACCTCAGCAACTCAGGGAACAAGCTGGGCCTGGCTCGATCAGCACAAGGTGTTTCTTTGTCTCGGGCTGATAGCGCTGATCGCTCTGGCCAACCTGCGAGGCGTGCGCGAATCAGGAGCGCTCTTCGCCGGGCCAACTTATTCATTCGTGATCAGCTTTATGTTCATGATCGGATACGGAATCATTCATTACTTTCTTCATCCGGGTGCGGTTACCCAGGTCACCCCGGAGAATTTGAAGCTGGCTGAAGGCTATAGTCTGCAGCCGTTGAGTATTTTTCTGCTGCTCGGAGCATTCTCAAACGGCTGTGTGGCTCTAACCGGAATCGAGGCGATCTCAAACGGCATTCCGGCCTTTAAGCAACCGGAATCGCGCAACGCGGCGACGACCTTGACCTGGATGGCGGCGCTGCTGACGACAATGTTTATCGGCACCAGCATCATGGCCTATTTGTATCAGGTGCATCCGCATGAGAACGAGACCGTCATTTCCCAATTTGCGCGGACCATCTTCACCGGACCCATGGCCTGGTTTTATTACGTCATTCAGGGAACTACGGCTTTAATCCTGGTGCTCGCGGCGAACACTTCATTCGCCGACTTTCCGCGCCTGGCCAGCCTGCTGGCGCGCGATCGTTTTGTGCCGAGACAATTCGCGACACGCGGTGACAAGTTGGTGTTTTCAAATGGGATCATCATCCTTGCGGTTTTTGCGGGCGTGCTCGTGGTTGCATTTGGAGGCGACACCAGCAGGTTGATACCGCTCTACGCGGTGGGCGTCTTTCTTTCCTTTACGCTTTCGCAAGTGGGCATGGTAAGACACTGGCTTAAGGCAGGCCGGGCGTTGGAGGCAGGCGAATCTCCAGTGAAAGATCAAGCGGGCGCTCACGCGAGTCGCACAACGGCACAGCTGGAGATGGCCAGGGACGAACTAAAGCAGGCGGGGCATTGGAAGAAATCAATTGTCGTCAACGGCCTTGGAGCCATTGCTACTTTCATTGTCCTCGTGGTCCTGGTCATCACTAAGTTTATTCATGGCGCATGGATCGTGGTGGTGCTAATTCCGCTGCTGGTCGCACTGTTCCGATCAATCCATCGTCACTACATGGATGTGGCCACGCAACTGACGACTGAAGGCTTGCAAAAACTGCAGCCCATTAGACACGAAGTAATTGTGCCCATTTCAGGTATTCACCGCGGCGTCCTCAAGGCGCTGGAATATGCAAAGGCCATTGCGCCGCATCACGTGACCGCCGTTTACATTAATGTTGACGAGGAAGCAACACAGAAACTGCGAACAAAGTGGAGCGAATGGACAGAAGGTGTAGAACTGGTCGTGATCGCTTCGCCTTACCGCTCGCTGGTCGGACCACTGGTGCGCTACGTTGATCGCCGAACGTCTCTACATCCAGACCAAATGGTCACCATCGTGCTGCCCGAGTTCATTCCGTCCAGATGGTGGCATCATCTGCTGCACAATCAGACTTCATTGTTGCTGAAGGGAGCGCTGCTCTTCAAGCCGGACGTAGTCGTTACCAGCGTCCCTTATCATCTCAAGCACTGAGACCCGAGAATGGCTGCCATCTGGAAAGAGCTCTGGAACAGACAATGGTCCAGTTATCTGCTAGCTACGCTCGGCGTCGCCGCCTCGACAACTCTGCTGGTTCCCTTACGCGGCAAGGTTAACTCAACCACTATTGGATTCGTCTTCTTGTTGGTCGTGCTCTTCACTGCGATCTTCCGGGGGAGCAAGCCGGCATTACTCGCCTCGGCATTGGGAGTGCTGGCGTTCAACTTCTTCTTTCTGCCGCCCTTTCACACTTTCACGATCGCAGACCCGCAGAACTGGGTTGCCCTAACTGCTTTTTTCATAACGGCATTGGCGGTTGGTCAACTCTCGGCCAGAGCAAAGCATCAGGCAGATGAAGCTGAGGCAGGCAGAGTCGAGATTCGCCGGCTTTACGAAGATCTGCAAAACGCTTTTGAGCGCGCGAGCGAGGCAGAGGCGCTGAAAAGAAGCGAGCGGCTGAAGTCCGCGCTGCTCGACGCAGTCACTCACGACATTCGCACGCCGCTAACATCAATCAAAGCCTCCGCAACCTTGTTGCTCGAAGATCGGGAATCAAGTGACCAGATGGAAAGACTGGGTCCGAACGAGCAACAAGCGTTGTTACAGGTGATTACGCATGGAGCAGACCGACTGGACCGTTTCGTCGAGGGCATCGTCGATCTGGCGCGCATCGACGCGGGCGAGATGAAGTTGTATCGCAACTGGGGCGCGGTCGAAGACATTATCGATGCCGCCCTGGCCCAGGCGGAACCTCTCACGCGAAAGCACAAAATAGGAATCGCAATTGACGAGGAACTGCCGGTTGTGCGCGTCGATGCGCGCGCGGTGTCGGAAGTGATCTATACCTTGCTCGACAACGCGGGCAAGTACGCGCCGCCGGAAACGCTCATCACGATTGACGCCCGCCGCGTCGGGGATGACCTGATAGAAATAGCGGTCGAAGATCAGGGCCCTGGCATTCCACCAAACCTGCGTCAGCGTGTCTTTGAGCGATTCTATCGCGCCGCCAGTAACGGCGAGGCTGACGGTCGCGCTGGTGGAATCGGTATGGGGCTGGCCATTGCCAAAGGGATTGTGGAGGCTCACGGCGGTCACATCCGGATCGAAGATGGCAAATCAGGCCATGGAGCCAGAGTGGCTTTTACAGTCCCGGTTGGTGATGATGATAGGAGTGAGGTCAGTACCGGGAGCGGTAGCGACCGGGCCTCATTAAGATTCGAATCGAGTTCGTGATAAGAACGACCCGGTCGCTACCGCTCTTGGTACTGACTCCATAATGTCAACGCAGTTTATGGAAGAGCGCAAACGGATTCTGGTTGTCGACGACGAGCAAGAGATTACGCTGGTCTTACGGAGCGGTCTGACCAAGCACGGTTTCGAGGTGAGAGTTGCGGGCGAGGGCCAGGCCGCATTGGAACTCTTCCAAGCCTGGACGCCGGATTTGGTGATTACGGATCTCTCGATGCCCAACATGAACGGCTTGAAATTGTGTAGACGGCTCAGAGAAATCTCAGACGTTCCTATAATTATTCTCTCGGTCAAAGGCGATGAAGCTACTAAGGTAGAGGCGCTTGACGCCGGCGCTGACGACTATCTGACCAAGCCGTTTGGCATGGGAGAATTGCTCGCGCGCGTGCGTGCCACGCTGCGACGTTCGCCGCAGGCTTCGCACGAAGGCACAATCGTTGAGGCAGGTGACTTCCATGTTGACTTTGAAACCCGTGTAGTTCTAGTTGCCGGAAAGGAAATCCGGCTCTCGCCGAAAGAATTCGATCTGCTCGTCTTTCTGATTCGCAATTCCGGAAAAGTCCTTACGCATCGCACCTTGCTGGCGAATATCTGGGGCGGAAATTATACCGACCAGACCGAGTACCTGCGCGTTTTTATCCGTCACCTCCGCAAGAAGATCGAGCCCGATCCCGCCAAGCCTCGCTACATCCTGACCGACCCCTGGGTCGGTTATCGTTTCGTCCCTGGCAACTAGCGCAAGTTGTTAACTTGCGGCGCAAATTAGCAATTTGCGCTACCCATCCACGTTTACGAACTTTTAATGAAGGCTTAAGCCCTTTTTTATTTGGATCTCGCTACGATCTCTTTGCTGACGAGGTAGAGAGGCCGTCAGCAGGAAGATCCAAATGCTCAATCCGAAGACCAGGACCTTTGAAATCACGCAACGGTATGCGACTCAAAATTCGCAGGCCTCCCGCAATCCAGTCGAATATCAAACTGAAAACGGCTTCGCCATCATTCGGCTGGGCGACGTCGACGCATCAGTCTCGCTGAAGGGCACGCGTCATTACTTCATCGTTCGCGATCCGTACGGATACGAACTGGATATTACGGTGGAGATATCGAACGAAGCCGTCGCCGACGTGATGTGGCGATGCAGAGGACGAATAACTCTTGAAAGTTCCTTTTGGATCGCTTGCGCGGAGGGCCACCTGGCCACGTACCTTTGGGAAAACGAAGATTATCCGCCGGACGGCAAGTTAACAGTGGATCAGCTATCACTCGATGACCTCGATCTCGCACGGCGGTGGAATTGCGATGAGGAGTAGGTCGATTTGTGAGCGGAAGTGTGAAAGCTCAAAAGCAAAGAAGTATCGCGGCCACGGAATCAGCGGCGGAGGAGTGGCTGAACGCGATCAGATTGTCGACCTCGAATTGCAATCGCCGGTTTTTGTCGGACGAAAAATCGCGGACTTGCCGCTCAATAAGTGTGAGGTACTGGCGTTAACGAGGAACGGTAATTCAGTAGTCGATTTTAGCTCGCTTGAGCTCTGCTTGAACGATGTCCTTACGCTGGTTGGAAGAGGCCCGGCGCTCAAGAGTATTCAGGAGGCTCTGGCATCGCTCTAGGCTTGAGTCAAACGAAATGTGCGAGCACCGGTTGGTGAATCTTAGAAAGAATCTTATGAAGCTAAGTATCAAGTCTATTGCAGTGATGGGAATTCTACTTCTGACGGCGAACGCGGCGCTCGCTCAGAAGGCTAACGGGGTAATGCCATTAACGAAGTTTGCTCCCACTTCAGAGCCGAGTCCCGCAGCACCGGCAGTCGATGAGGCGAAGAAAGAGGAGCCTAGATTGACTGATCGCGAAAGGGCTTTGTTAGAGCGTGTCGATCAGTTGGAGAAAAGGCTGGCGGAAGTTGAAAGCATGACAAAGAAACCGGCCACAGACGTGCGGGCCAACGAATCAACGAAGACACAGACTGAACTGGCCTCCAATGGTACTCCGGCGGTCGCGCCGGTGGAACAACCTCTCCAGGATCAGCCAAGCAAAAAGAAGAAGGCCGATCCTTTCGCGTTCGCCGACTGGTCATGGTTAAGCGGCAATGCTCGAACGAAAGAGCTGGCGGCGGACACTAAGTTTTTTACGCCGGAAATAAGATTCGACGTCAATTATACCAGCAGCTTCAATCATCCGAAGGACAACACCATCGGCGGATCGAGCGAGATCTTCCGCTCGGGAGAAGTGCAGCTCACGCAGATAGGTGTGGGCGGCGATTTTCACTACGACAATGTGCGCGGCCGTTTGATGACTCAGTACGGAATGTATTCGCAGACTACACCGCGCAACGACGCCAGTCCCGGACGCGGTCAATGGAATCTCGATAACGCGTATCGCTATATTTCCGAAGCGTACGGTGGATATCACTGGGACAAGATGCACGGCATAAACATTGATGCCGGTATCTTCATGTCGTACATCGGCCTGTGGAGTTACTACAACTTCGACAACTGGACCTATCAGCCTTCATATGTTTCGTCGAACACGCCGTGGTTCTTTAACGGATTACGCGTTCAATTCTTCCCAACAGAGAAACTGAAGATCGAGCCATGGATCATCAACGGCTGGCAATCGTACGGCAAGTTCAATAAGGCGCCGGGGATTGGCGGACAGATCCTTTACCGTCCGAACTCCAGGACATCGATCGTGCTGAATAACTATTGGGGTACGGATACGCTGGGCAATCCGAATCGCAAACGCGTCCACACGGATGACAGCATTCAATACAAGTACTACGACAACAAAGAGAAGGCGCTCGACAAGGCCGCTTTCACTTTCACCTTCGACGCAGGATGTGAATATGGAGGCGGTGTAAGTTGCAGCGGCAAACCCGGCGCGCCGGCCCAGTACTTTCTTGGCTTCATGGCTTACAACCGGTTCTGGTTCAAGAAAGACTTGTTCGCTCTGACACTTGGTGGCGGCGCAATCAATAATCCGGGCCGCTATCTGGTCCTGATTCCACCCATCAACGGTGCGACTGCATTTACAGGCACGCCGTACTTCACGGCGAATCCTGGTGACCCGTATAAAGCCTTCGACGGTCAGGTGACCTTCGATTATATGCCGAGCCAGTACATCACTTTTCGGGGCGAGTATGTGTTTCGCGGATCAAACGTGCCTTACTTTTCGGGCCGCGGTGGTGTAACTCCGCCGGGAGGAAACACTGGTCCTTTGGGATCGGTCGTCCCGGGCTGGGCGCCCGATTTAGTCAAGCAGGAGAAGCGCTACACGATGGCAATCCTGGTCAAGTTCTAAGTTGATGAAGGGAGGCGAATCTGTTTTAGGGTTGATTGGTTGATCGAGGAGTTAAAGCACAATGCTTGATCTAATTTTCATTACCGCAACGGTTCTCTTCTTCCTGATCGCGCTCGCGTACGTGCGCGCGTGCGAGAAGCTTCAGTAGATGGGTGGCACGCGCATCCTGCGCGTGATTCACGGGCGGGACGCCCGTGGCACTTCAGTGAGGTAACGAGATGGCTATTGGAACGGTTGTTATCGTGGCAGTTTCGTTACTGCTGTTGATTTATTTGACGGTCGCGCTGTTGCGACCAGAGAAATTCTGATTTGGAGTGCGGTGGCAAGCGCAGCGCGACACCGCTTTGGATTGTTTGGTGGCAAAAGCGCCGTCGCCGCTTCGCTCTGCCGGCGCACTCCAAATTGAGGCTTCATGACACTCAACGGCTGGTTACAAATTCTTCTGTTCATCGCGATCATCGTCGCCATTGCCAAACCGGTTGGCATCTTCATGACGCACGTTTTCAATGGCGAGCGCACTTTTCTGCACTGGGCGCTCAGGCCCATTGAACGTTTGATCTATCGCCTGACGGGCGTCGATGAAAAGCGCGAGATGCGTTGGACAGAGTACGCGGCGGCCATGTTGCTATTTAGTTTGGTCTCGCTCGTCTTGCTCTACATCATCCAGCGCGTGCAGGGTCATTTGCCCTTTAATCCTCAGCATCTTCCAGGTGTTGACTCTGCCGGCAGCCCAACCGCCGGCTTCGTTGGCTCGGCCTTTAATACTGCGGCATCGTTTACCACCAACACGAATTGGCAGAGTTATGTGCCTGAGACGACGATGAGCTATCTGACCCAGATGGCCGGTCTGGCGTATCACAACTTTGCATCGGCGGCGACCGGCATCGTGCTGGCGATCGCTTTCATTCGCGGGATTGCCCGGCGTGAACAGGAGACCATCGGAAATTTCTGGGTCGACTTTGTCCGCTGCAATCTGTACGTGCTGTTACCGGTCTGTGTCCTCGGCGCGCTGTTAATGGTTTCGCAAGGCGTGGTGCAAAACTTTCGGGCTTACGACACCACAAAATTAGTCGAACCACAGACGATTCAAGTTGATAAGAAAGACGCGAGTGGCAATGTTCTGACGAATCCTGACGGAACCAATCAGCAAGAGAGTCAGACAATCACGGACCAAACGATTGCACAGGGACCCGTAGCCTCGCAGGAGTTCATCAAGGAACTCGGGACGAACGGCGGCGGCTTCTTCAATGCTAATTCGGCCCATCCGTTTGAAAACCCGACGCCATTTACGAACTTCATTCAGATGCTTTTGATCTTCTCGATCGGCGGCGGACTCACTTACACCCTGGGCCGGATGACCGGATCACCAAAACATGGCTGGGCGGTGCTGGCGGCGATGGTGCTCGTTTTCTCTATGGGAGTCATCACTGCGTACGTCGCCGAGGCGCGTGGCTATACGCTTCTAAAAGGGACTGACCAGACAGTAGTGCGACACAATCCGGCGGAAACATGGAAGGCAAGGAAGTGCGTTTTGGAATTGCCAACAGCGCACTGTTTGCGACGATTACCACCGATGCGAGTTGCGGCGCGGTGAACTCGATGCACGATTCGTTCACGCCAATCGGCGGCCTGGTGCCACTGGTCAATATCATGCTCGGCGAGATCATTTTCGGCGGCGTAGGCAGCGGGCTGTATGGCATGTTGATCTTCTGCGTGCTCTCGGTATTCATCGCCGGCTTGATGGTGGGGCGAACGCCGGAATACCTGGGCAAGAAGATTGAATCGTATGACGTAAAGATGTCGATGCTCTATGTCTTGATCTTTCCGTTAGTGATTCTCGTGTTCGCGGCAATTACAGTCCTGGCGCCCTCGTTTGGAACGTCGCAGTTAGCCAACAATGGCCCACATGGGCTGTCTGAAATCCTGTACGCGTTTACTTCGGGCACCGGCAACAATGATCGGCCTTCGCCGGCATTTCAGCCAACACATATTGGTACAACTCTACGATTGGCGCATCCATGTTGATCGGTCGGTTTCTAATGATCGTTCCGATGCTAGCGGTCGCCGGCAACCTGGCGCGTAAGAAGATGGTGCCGCCGTCACTCGGGACATTTCCGGTGACCACGCCTCTCTTCACAGTTCTATTAGTCAGCGTAATTCTGATCGTAGGCGCGCTGACATTTTTCCCGGCGCTCAGTCTGGGACCACTCGTCGAACATTTGTTGATGTATGCGGGAAAGACGTTTTGATTTACTCCCTCTCCCTTTGGGAGAGGGCTGGGGTGAGGGGCGAAGCTAGTCGCCGTAAACCCTCACCCTAACCCTCTCCCAAAGGGAGAGGGGAAACAAGAACAAAATGACTAAACAAAGCAAGAATCTTAGTGTCTGGAACTGGCAAATCGTAAGACGCGCGATCGTCGACGCTTTGATCAAGCTGAACCCGCGCGCCATGATGAAGAACCCCGTCATGTTCGTGGTTGAAGTCGGCAGCGTACTGACCACGATCCAATTCCTCTACGGCTTGTTCAGACCTGTTACCGGCATCACAAATCCCAAGTTCGAACTACAGATCACTCTCTGGCTTTGGTTCACGGTCTTGTTCGCGAATTTTGCTGAGGCGATGGCCGAAGGTCGCGGCAAAGCACAGGCAGACAACCTGCGCCGCTCGCGCACTGAGACCATCGCCCATCGCGTAAAGAACGGGAGCATTGAAGATATAGCTGCGCCGGATCTACGCAAAGACGATCTCGTGATCGTTTCAGCGAGTGAATTCATTCCCGGCGACGGTGAGATCGTCGAAGGCGTTGCATCTGTCGATGAGTCGGCGATCACCGGCGAATCCGCGCCGGTCATTCGTGAAGCCGGCGGCGATCGATCGGCAGTCACCGGCGGGACGCGCGTGCTGTCAGATCAGATCAAGATTCGAATCACATCAAATCCAGGCGAGACGTTTCTCGATCGCATGATCGCTTTGGTTGAAGGCGCTGAGCGACAGAAAACACCGAATGAGATCGCCCTGAATATTCTGCTCGCCGGATTGACGATCATTTTTCTTTTGGCGGTTGTGACCCTGCAGCCTTTTGCCATCTACTCCCATGCGCCGCAAACGATTTTTGTTTTGGCTTCGTTGCTTGTCTGCCTGATTCCAACCACGATCGGTGGATTGCTTTCCGCGATTGGCATCGCCGGCATGGATCGCATGGTCCAACACAATGTGCTGGCAATGTCCGGACGCGCGGTAGAAGCAGCGGGCGACGTCAATACGTTGCCGCTGGACAAAACGGGGACGATCACACTTGGCAATCGTCAGGCAACAGAGTTTGTTCCGCTCGCCGGCGTCGACGAGCGGCTTTTGGCCGATGCCGCACAACTATCGTCACTTGCGGACGAAACTCCGGAAGGACGATCGATAGTTGTGCTGGCGAAAGAAAAATACGGATTGCGCGGCCGTGAATTTGGAATTCATGAGGCCAACTTCATTCCCTTCACCGCGCAAACCAGAATGTCGGGCGTAGATTTGAACGGAAGTGAAATTCGCAAGGGCGCTGTCGATGCGATCGAGAAATACGTGGCGACAAACGGCAACGGCGTTCCTGCGGACATGCGCGAGATCGTGGAGCGGATCTCGCGCGCCGGCGGCACCCCGCTGGTAGTCGCCTTCGATCGCAAAGCCCTCGGCGTGATCTATCTGAAAGACATCGTCAAAGGCGGCATGCGCGAACGTTTCGCGCAGTTGCGCGCGATGGGCATCAAGACCGTCATGATTACCGGCGACAATCCGCTGACGGCGCAGACGATCGCGGCGGAAGCCGGTGTCGATGATTTTCTCGCGCAGGCCACGCCCGAAGACAAGATGAAATTGATCAAAGACGAGCAGGCCGGCGGAAAGTTGGTAGCGATGACCGGCGACGGAACGAACGATGCCCCGGCATTGGCCCAGGCCGATGTCGGCGTCGCGATGAACACCGGCACTCAGGCGGCGAAGGAAAGCCGGGAACATGGTCGATCTCGACTCAAACCCAACGAAGCTGATCGAGGTGGTCGAGATCGGAAAGCAACTGTTAATGACCCGCGGAGCGTTGACGACTTTTTCGATCGCGAACGACGTGGCCAAGTACTTCGCGATCATCCCGGCCATGTTTGCTGGAGCATTTCCGGTGCTGAATACGCTGAACGTCATGGGCCTGCGCACGCCGCAATCAGCAATTCTTTCCGCGGTGATCTTTAACGCCGTGATCATCATCGTGTTGATTCCGCTCGCGTTGAAAGGCGTGAAATACCGGGCCATGAGTGCGGCGGCGCTATTGCGGCGCAACCTTTTTATTTATTCGGCGGCATTGTCGCGCCGTTTGCCGGAATAAAACTCATCGACGTGATCATTCATGCGGTGGGATTGGCTTAGATGGGAAACTCCCTCTTCCTTTGGGAGAGGGCCGGGGTGAGGGTCTGAGAGCGAGAAGCGGTTGAGTGATTTCTCGTGTCCGAGTAGCGGTATTTTGCGACAAGAGAATGCTCTTCGTAGTCCGACCGCGTAGGCCCTCACCCTAGCCCTCTCCCAATGGGAGAGGGAAAAAGCCTGGGACAACATCATGAAGAACCTACTAACAGCAATCTTAATGACGATCGTCACCACGATCCTACTGGGCGTGATTTATCCGCTCGTGGTCACGGGTCTGGCGCAGGCGATATTTCCGGATCAGGCCAACGGTCAACTGATCAGACGAAGTGATGGCACAATTATCGGCTCGCGAATTATTGGCCAGCCCTTCACCGGGCCAGGGTACTTTCATTCGCGGCCCAGCGCAGCAGGCCCGGCTGGTTACGATGCGAGCGCGTCGTCGGGATCGAATCTTGGCCCCACCAGTAAAAAACTAATTGAAAGAGTCGCGGCGCAGGTTGCCGACTTGCAGAAAGAAAACCCCGGCAAACCGATTCCGGTCGATTTGGTAACCATGTCCGCCTCCGGGCTCGACCCACATATCTCGCCGGCCGCCGCGGATTTTCAGGTTCCCCGCGTCGCCCGTGAACGCGGCTTGACTGAAAATGATATTAGAGAAATCGTAAGCGCGCACACCGAAGGCCGCACGTTTGGTTTGTTGGGCGAGCCGCGCGTGAATGTGCTTGAACTAAACCTGGAGCTGGACAGGCGCAAGCCGCTGCGATAGCGATTGCGAATCCTGGACACAGGCGCCAGAGTACCGGCTTGAGCCGGAATCTGTTCCGGCGAAAGGCCCAACTAAAGTTGGTTCTCTAACGCTTGTCGTGAAGCTTGAGCCGAGACGGCCTGAATCGAAGCCCAATGGGAGTTGTTGAGCAAAGACGATCGCCCGAATCACTGCTCGCTGAAATTAAGGAGAGCGAGCGGGCCCCGCTGCGCATTTACATTGGACACGCGGCTGGTGTCGGCAAGACTTACCGGATGCTGGAGGACGCCCACGAACTCCGGCGTCAGGGCGTCGATATCGTCCTCGGATTGATCGAGGCCCACGGTCGATTTGAGACCGAAGCCCTGGTCGAAGGACTTGAACGAATACCTCTCAAGAACCTTCAATACCGTGGCTCAACTTTCCAGGAACTCGACGTCGATGCCATCCTGGCCCGGCACCCTGAAATAGTCATCGTCGACGAACTCGCGCATACAAACGTTCCGGGTTCGAAACACCAGAAGCGCTACGAAGATGTCCTGCAAATTCTCGAGGCCGGCATTTCCGTCATCACTGCCGTCAACGTCCAGCACATGGAGTCCCTGAATGATGCGGTCGCGCGCATCACCGGCGTGCAGGTGCGCGAGACCGTTCCCGATTCATTCTTCAAGCGCGCAAAAGAGATTGTCGACATCGACATTTCGATCGAGATGCTGCGCACTCGCCTGCGTCAGGGCAAGATCTATCCGGTAGAAAAAATTCAGCAGGCCCTGAATAACTTCTTCCGCAAAGGCAACCTGTCGGCGCTGCGCGAGTTGGCGCTGCGAGAAGTTGCAAGTGATCAATCAGTCAAAGCGCATGACTATCGTGAACGTCAGGGACTTGAACAGGCTTCGATTCCGGAAAAAGTCATGGTCGCGATGGCCTCGCGTGGCAGCGCCAAGCGGATTCTTCGCGGCGGCGCGCGCATTGCGGGACGGCTCGCTTCAGACTGGTTTGCGGTGTACGTCGAAACTCCCAGGGAAGAGCCGGGGCGGATCGATCCGGAGGACTATGCCGTCTTGCAGGAGAATATTCGCTTCGCAAAAGAACTGGGAGCGAAAGTCGTGAAGCTAAAGGGGCGGCGCGTCGCGGACGCCTTGATTGAATTCGCGCGCAAAGAAGGAATTACGCACGTAGTGTTTGGCCAATCAGCACGATCACGCTGGGACATTTTTCTGCATGGCTCGGTAATCAATCGCTTTCTGAGCGACGTGCGCGATGCCAGTGTCCACGTGGTGCCATTGGAACCCAAAGTGCCGAACGGGCAGTTAAAGAACGGCTCCCGCCAGAATTCATAAGTCCTTTAGCGACAACCTAAGTAGCCGCCCTTACGAAATTTTAATAAACCTTTAACTCCTTTCTTATCCCGTCTTCACTAGCATCGACAGGTTGACGATCGTCTGCAGACGCAATGTCGCAGATCCGCTCGTGAAGACCATGTCGATGCACAGGAAACAGGTCAGGCCGGATTCTTTGCCTCTGGTAAGCACTCCGATCAAGTACTTAACCGAGAACGGGTTCAGCATCGTTCGGCTGATGGACATCAATCCTTCGGTGATCCATAGACCAGGAAAGTGTCAATTCCTTATTGAGCGCGAAGATGGAGCGCAGCGTGAGATCAAGGTGGGCTTTGATCAGAGCGTCGTCGACTACTTACAAATCAGGAGAAGGATTCCGTTATCCGAAACCAGCATTTTCTGGGTGGCTTGCGCAGAGAGTTGTCTGGCGACCTACCTTTGGGAAAAGAACGAGTATCCACCAGACGGACGGCTGGCGATAAGCGAACTGTCACCAGACGAGTTGATGCTCGCCCTGCATTGGCAGGATAGCGAATAACCAATGGAACGAATAACCAGCAAAGCACCAACGATTACCCCGATCGAAAGCCCCAAAGCTAACGGTCGCGCACAGGTAATCGTCGCGACCTCAGTGATGTTGTCGTTCATCTCGTTCTGGCGGGCGGCGGCGATCGTGCTCAACGATCTTGGATCGTCGGCTTACTACGTCGGCGGGATAGCTGAGAAAGCGGCCGGGCAAGCAGCGCCGTGGTTCATTCTCGGTGTGATGCTCTTTTCCTATGCCGTGCGCGCGGTGTACATCGAGTCGTGCGCAATGTTCACGCGCGGCGGCGTTTATCGCGTCGTCAAAGAAGCGATGGGCGGGACGCTGGCCAAGCTTTCCGTTTCGGCCTTGATGTTCGATTACATGCTGACCGGGCCAATCTCTGGAGTGTCCGCGGGCCAATACATCGTCGGGCTGATCTCGCAGACGACTGTCTATCTGGGACACCCATGGACGCCGGCGACGTCAACCATCAACTATTTGGCGGCGGGTATCGCGGCGGGAATCACGATCTACTTTTGGCGGCGCAACACCCGTGGCATTCATGAATCATCCGATGATGCCCTGCGAATCATGTATGTCACCACAGCCATGGTGGTGTTGCTGATCGGATGGTGCACTTTCACGATTTTGACTCGACCGCAGATGCAACGTCTGCCCCCTGCCCCGGTGCCTCACAATCTGAGCTTCAATAACGACGCAGTTGGATGGATGCCGAAAATTTTGCCTCGCGCTTTCCAGAGCGCTGACGGAAATGCAGCCGCGCACGAATCATCGGAACCTCACTTCAGATTTGTTGAGCACGCCGGATTGTTGATTGGATTGATCGGCATCCTCATGGCTTTTGGTCATTCTTTCCTGGCAATGTCCGGAGAGGAGTCACTCGCGCAGGTCAATCGCGAACTTGAATATCCGAAGCACAAAAATCTGATGCGGGCGGGTTTGATTATTTTTGTCTACTCACTGCTGTTCACTTCACTCGTTTCGTTTTTTGCTTACGCGATCATTCCCGACGAACAACGGTCACAATATTTCGACAACCTGATCAGCGGCATCGCGATAAATCTCGCTGGTCCGACGACCTTAAAGCTCGCCTTCCAGGCGTTCATCGTCATCGTTGGTTTCCTGATGCTGGCCGGCGCCATTAACACCGCCATCGTCGGCGCTAATGGAGTGCTGAATCGCGTCAGCGAAGACGGCGTCATGACAGATTGGTTTCGCGCCCCCCATAAGCGCTTTGGCACGACCTATCGCATGATCAACCTGATCGTAATCCTGCAATTGGTGGCGATCATCGCGTCACGCGGAAACACTTACACGCTGGGCGAGGCATACGCTTTTGGTGTGATTTGGTCGTTCGCCTTCAAAGGCCTCGCTGTATTGGTGCTCCGCTTCAAAGACAAGTCTAAACGAGAATGGAAAGTACCTTTCAACCTGCGACTCGACGGTAACGAGCTGCCGATTGGTCTCGGGGTGATTACGGCGCTGCTGTTTTCGATCGCCGGAGTGAACCTGGTCACAAAAGAAATCGCAACCGTCAGCGGTATCGCCTTCACTATTGTCTTCTTTGTGATCTTCACGGTCTCGGAAAAAATTAACGAGCGTCGTCATGCGGAAGAGATTCACACCACGTCGGCGATGGATCAGTTCCGATTGAGCACCAGTGAAGCGATTTCAGATAAAACCGTCGAAGTGCGGGAGGGAAACACAATCTGTCTGGTGCGCGACTACAACACGCTCGATCATTTGCGCAAAGCTCTGGAGCTCACGCATACAGGCAAGAAGGATCTGGTAGTGATGACGGTTCACCTTATGCGTGGACCAGATACCGGCTATCAGGACATTGCCGAGGATCGTTTGTTCAGCCGCTACGAGCAGTATCTCTTCAGCAAGGTAGTGGCATTGGCCGAGAAGGCAGGCAAGACCGTGCACCTGCTCGTCGTTCCTTCTTCAGATATTTTCCAGGCGATCGCTCTTACGGCCGCGCAATTGCGCTCATCGGACATCATCGCCGGACGTTCATCGGTTATTACTCCGGAGCAACAAGCCAAGTCACTTGGCGAGGCGTGGGAACGACTACCGAACAAGCCGCAGGAGCGCATACGCTTTCGCGTGATCTCGCCGAATGAAGAAATTCGTGACTTCTATCTCGGGGCGCACCCGCCCGATCTCACAGACGAAGAGATTAACTTCATTCACAAACTCTGGCTGGACGTTACTCGTGAACCCGGTCTCGAGAACATTCGACACAAGCACATCGTTGTTGCGGCGTTAGTTAATCTGGCGGACGAACTTCACAATGATCACCGGCCAAGAGTGCTCCAGTTTGTGCGTGCTTTGAAGGCGGGGGAAAGCATTAAAACGACGGGCAACGGCTGGCGGCAGAAACGAAAGCGGGCGAAACTTCGTAAGGCCGCGCGTGCAAACAAAGAAGAACAATTGTAAGGGGGGTAGCGGCGGAACTTCTTACTCTTCCGGCAAGGTCTTCAGTCCAACACTTCGGACGATTCGTTCGCGATACCGTCGGGCATCCGCTTTGATCGTTTCTTCATTGAGAGTGAGCAGGCGTCGATCGCGCATCACGACGCGGCCTTCGATGACCACCGTGCGCACGTCGCTCGACTTCGCCGCATAAACCAAATCAGAATAGATGTTGTAGTAGGGAGTTTGGTTCAGGTCGTCGAGATCCACGATCACGATGTCCGCACGCTTCCCTGCTTCGAGCGAGCCAATCTCTTTTTCCAGGTGCATGGCCCGCGCGCCGCGAATCGTGGCCATCTCGAAAGCTTCTTGAGCCGTAACAACTTTCGGGTCTTTGCTAATTAATTTATGCAGCTTCGCCGCGGTATCCATCTCTTCCCAAAGGTTCAGATCATTATTCGAAGCCGCACCGTCGGTGCCTAAACCTACCGGCAGATCTACTTTCAGCATCTCGGGTACGGGCGCCACTCCTGAAGCAAGCTTCATGTTCGACTGCGGATTGTGAACAATGCCGACACCGAGCCGCTTTAACAACGAAAGTTCTTCTTCGCTGGGCCAAACAACGTGCGCGGCGATCACGCGATTGTTAAGAAAGCCGATGCGATTGAGATAATCGATCGGGCTCCCGCCCTTCGCTTTGATGCTGTCATCAACTTCGCGTTTCGTTTCAGAAATGTGAATGACAATCGGCGCGCCCGTGCGATCGGAAAACGCGCGCACGGCTTTCAGGTGATCTTCGGAAACGGTGTACGGCGCATGCGGCGCGATCGCCGGAACGATCAGCGCATTCCCTTTCCAGTGCGCGACAAACTTTTCGACGTAAGCCATCGCCTCCGCGTTCGTCTTATTATCGGCGACCGGAAAATCGATGACAGTTTCGCCGAGCACTCCGCGCATTCCGGCTTTGTACGTCTCATCGGCGATCGCATCTTCGAAGTAATACATGTCGCAGTAGGTCGTCGTGCCGCTGCGAATCATTTCCGCGAGACCCAGGCGGGTTCCCACGCGCACGAAATCTTCGGTGACGTTCTTGGCTTCGGCGGGAAAGATATATTTCGTGAGCCATTCTTGCAGATCGAGATCGTCGGCGATGCCCCGGAACAGAGTCATCGGCACATGCGTGTGGCCGTTGATAAGACCGGGAATGACGACCTTTCCCTGCGCCTCGATCACCTGGCGAGCGCCATAGTTGAGATCCATCTCGGCCGCCGGAGCAACTGCGACGATGCGACCGTCTTTAATCGCAATGCCGCCATTTTCGATGACGCGCCGCGACCCGTCCATGGTCACGACCGTGCCGCCTCTAATGATTAGATCCACTGGGATCTCTTTTCGCTGGGCCATTATTTCCGTCGACATCAAGAACATAATTACGAAAAGCGCAGGCGCGAAATATATATAGTTTGTAAGGCCAAATAGATTTAGAAAGCTCCGAGTTGAGCGAACCTCGACCGATCGGGATTCGCTCAACTCGGAGATAACATATTCGGAATTTGCTTGAGCTATAACCATTTGGCATTGTCGATCGATGTCATGGAACTATTTATGTTGACCCGAAGCTTCTTTCAAAAACCTTGCGTCAAATGCTTTCGGCAACAGATGCACAATGTCCACTTCTTCTGTTTGACCGCGAAGATTCGCCAGCGTAATTTTCGCCTCCTTGCAGTATTCCCAGATAATCTGGCGGCAGGTACCGCAGGGCGGAGTTAATTGCTCGGTATCCACAACAATGACGAGATCGGTAAAATCTCGCTCACACTCGGACAAGGCTTTCCAAATCGCGACGCGCTCAGCGCAGACCGTCAAGCCATAGCTCGCACTTTCGATATTGCAACCCGTGAAGACTTTTCCTTCTCTCGTTCGTAAGGCCGCGCCTACGAGGAAATTCGAAAACGGCGCCAGCGAGCACGAGCGCGCCTGGGTAGCGATCCGTATGAGATTGTCAGTTTCGATCAACTCTGGCCTCCAATTTAATCAAAAGACCTGGCCAGTCTCTCGCGAATCTTTCCGCTTATCAAATCAATGCTCACAAGATTATGGCCACCCTCAGGAATAATTACATCAGCAAAACGTTTGGACGATTCGACAAATTGAATGTGCATTGGGCGCACGGTCGCCACGTATTGTTCGATCACTGAATCCAGCGTCCGACCACGTTCCGCGATATCTCGCCGCAGGCGGCGAATGAAACGGATATCGTCGGGAGTGTCGACGAAAACTTTTATGTCCATTTGTTCAAGCAGGCGCGGCTCAGTAAAGATCAGGATGCCTTCGACAATCACGATCGGCTTGGGGGAAATCGGCGTCGTATCCGGCAAGCGCGAGTGCGTGCGAAAGTCATAAATGGGAAGTTCTACCGGCTCGCCCGCATTCAGCTTTTTGAGATGATTAATGAGCAGCTCGTTGTCGACAGCGTCAGGATGATCAAAGTTCGCCTGGTTGCGATAATCAAGCGGCATGTCTTTCAGATCACGATAATAAAGATCCTGTTGAATGAAGACGACTTCATCGGCACGCACGGATTCCAGGATCCGATTCGCTACTGTCGTCTTACCTGAGCCGGTGCCGCCGCAACTGCCAATGATCATAGTTGATGATTACTATCAGTTCTGCGATCCCGTACTTTGGGCTTGGTACTTCGTACTTTGATGTCTGATTAGCGTTACGTTTGGTGCAAAGGTTAGTTGTTGGCAAGACATCGAAGTACAAAGCACAAAGTTCAAAGCACCCTGCCTAATTGAGTTTCGCAATAACTCTTCTTAACAATTCCGTAAACTGTTCGCGCACGCGCTCGCCGGTCGCGATCACCTGGCTGTGATCGACCGGGCGATTCGAAACCCCCGCGGCCAGGTTGGTAATGCATGAGACTCCGATCACTCGCATGTCCATGTGGCGCGCCACGATTGCTTCGGGCACGGTGCTCATGCCGACGGCGTCCGCTCCCATGGTTCGCACCATGTGAATCTCAGCGGGCGTTTCGTAACTCGGACCCGTCAGCGCGGCGTAGACACCTCTGCGCAAGTCGATATTCAGGGCCTTGGCTTCGTGAATGACGATATTCTGCAAATCCGGATCGTAGGTCGAGGTTAGGTCGGGAAATCGCGGTCCAAAGCGCTCGTCGTTTCTGCCAATCAAAGGATTCACGCCCATCAAATTGATATGATCGCTAATCACCATCAAAGAGCCCGGCGTGAACTCGGTGTTCAACGAGCCCGCCGCGTTCGTCAAAATCAACGTCCGCACACCCAACGATTTCAGGACTCGAATTGGAAACGTGACCTCTTCGAGCGAGTATCCTTCATAGAAATGAAAACGACCCTGCATCGCAGCGACGGGAACTTCACCAGCCTTTCCAATCACCAGGCGGCCCGCGTGCCCTTCGACAGTCGCCTGCGCAAAGCCATTAATCTCCTTGTATGCGATTGAGGTTGATTCAGTCAGTTCGTCGGCGAATGCGCCCAGGCCACTGCCCAGGACGATCGCGACCGAGGGTTCCGTGTTCGCACTTGAACGAATCTGTTCCGCGGCGCGCTGCGCGCGGTCGTATAGCGTTTCCGTTTTCATTATGGCTTGCTCAACCATTTCGTTTTGCAATTAATCGCTGCCGCCAGAATCTTAAGAGCAAGACAACTATGGTTCCGGCCACACCTGCACTCAAGTCGATCACCGCTTCCCTGCGGCCTGAGGCAATCTCCCACGGGCGCAAACGTCCAAACATTCCGACGCCACGATTCATTGCCTTGTTCTGGAAGTACATGGTCAGTATGCCAGAAACTGCCGGCAGAATCCCAATCACAAAAAACCAGGAGATGCACCGGCGCTTTCGAGCAAACAAGAAAAAGGCGACGCCAATTAAGATCAGCATCGCGACAAAAAGGAAGTTCAGTACAGTAACAAGGCTGCAGTTCTTTACGAACTCCGTCAGAGTCTCGCCCACCTGCGCGCCTCACCGTTCCTTCTGATAAGCAGTTCCCAGAGCTTTCGGCGCGCGTGACTGGCCGATGAATCCGGCGAGCACGACGATAGTGAGAACGTAGGGAATCATCTGAATGAATTGCACGGGGATGTCTTCGCCTGAAGGTAGCTTGGCCACGCCCTGCATTTGAATCGTCATCGCGTCAGCAAAGCCGAATAATAGACACGCGAGCATTGTTTGCACCGGGCGCCATTTGCCAAAGATCAAGGCAGCTAAGGCAATGAAGCCGCGGCCCGCAGCCATGTTGCGAGTAAAGAGAGAGGACTGACCGATGGAGAGGTACGCGCCACCGATTCCTGCTAAAGCGCCAGACATGATCACGCCGACGTATCGCATGCGATTGACGGCCACTCCCGCGGCGTCGGCAGCTTCGGGATTCTCACCGACCGCGCGCAAGCGCAAACCAAACGGCGTGCGGTACAAGACATAGCGCGTCACGAAAACCACCACGACGGCCAGCAACGAAATGACCGAAACGTCGGTGAAGATTCTCCAGGCCGGCATGAAAGGCACGAAGCGGGCGAGCACCGGCAACAAATTCTCTTTCGGAATTTGCGGTGTCGAGCCGGAAGAAAGAAACAACGCGCCGCTTAGGACCGCGGGCAAACCGATGAAGAGAATGTTGATGCCCGTGCCGGTCACAACTTGATCAGCTTTAAATTTAATGCAAGCCAGCGCGAGGATGAATGCGACCGATGCGCCGGCCACAATTGCCGCGCCCAGACCCACCCAGGGATTGTGCGCATAGTAGGTCACCGAAGCAGCGGTGAACGCTCCGGCTAATAACAACCCTTCGAGGGCGATATTGATTACGCCCGATCTTTCTGAGTACAAGCCACCCAGCGCCGCCAATACCAAAGGCGTTGCCAAGCGGATGGTCGAGAACAACAGAGATAGAGTAAAGATTTGGCGCATGCCTAATAGAGTCCGCAAAGCGGACGACCGACAATAGCCCAGCACCTTAGTGCTGGGTAAAGCGTTAATAGATCATCCAGAGCCCGCGAAGCGGGCGACAGATCTCATCTTGTCACTCATTCTGCCGTCCGCTTCGCGGACTCCAAAAACATTTCCGCGACTCGGTTCCCAGCGATGAATCGCTGGGCTATTTTCAATCGTCCGCTGCGCGGACGAAAAGCCAAAACACCGATCTGAGAAAATGCTTTCAGACCTTTGCTTTTTTCATTAACCCAAACTTTTTCAATGGGCCGCGAAACATTGCTTCAGCGGCTACAAATACGATCACGATTCCCTGCAGCATATCGACGATGTCTTTCGAAACATGAATCGTGTAAGCATCAACGAAGATGCCGCCGCGCAACAAAATCGCGAACAGAATTGCCGCCAGAAAAACTCCCACCGGATGATTGCGTCCCAGGAGTGCGACGGCGATGCCCACGAAGCCATAATTCGCAGAGAAGCCGTCGTAGTAACGATGCCGGTAGCCAAGAACTTCGTTGATTCCCACCATGCCGGCCAGTCCACCCGAAATCGCCATCGCCAAAATGATCTGTTTGCGAATCGAAATGCCGCCGTATTCCGCGGCCGACGGATTCGCGCCGGTCGCGCGCATCTCGTAACCCCACTTCGTCTTCCACAGAAATACGTAGACCAGAATGCAGGCGATCACTGCCAGAATAAACGCGAAGTTCAGCGGGATTCTCGCCGGCAAGCCGGGAATGAATCGGCCGAGTGTCGGCAAGCTCGCACTCGGACTGATCGGCGCGGTTTGCATGATTGCGTCGCCGGGAATCTTGTAATGATATTGAGTGAAGTAACTGAGCAGCGCGACCGCGATGAAGTTCAACATGATCGTGTTGATGACTTCATGCGAGCCGAACTTCGCTTTGAGTATTCCCGGGATGCCGCCCCAAATTGCGCCGGCGCCGATCGCGGCGATGCAACACATCGGCACCAGCAAAATCGCCGGCAAGTGCGCGATCTGCGAAATCACGGTATTGTCAGGCGCCGGCGCACCAAATTTGATTCCAACCCAGGCCGCCGCGAATGCCGCAACGTATAGTTGCCCTTCGGCCCCGATATTCAACAGTCCGCAACGAAACGCAACTGCCACTGCAAGGCCGGTAAAGATCAGCGGCGTCGCATTGAAAAGTGTGTAGCCGATGCCGTCAGGCCACGAGAACGCGCTGCCAATTAGCAGCTTATAAGTCTCAATCGGACTATCACCAATGATCCATACGACGATGCCGCCGACAACGAAGGCAGCGATGACGGCAATCAGCGGAAACAGGATTTCGCGTAAAAGTTTCATGTCAGTTATCCGACCAGGCTGCTTTCAGCGCACCGCCGAGAGTCGCAATCCGCTGCAAGTTTGGCGCATCGGTAATCAGTCCAGTGCACTTCACTTGTAATCCCCGCTCCCAGAAAACGACTGCTGGACGTTGCTTCTCTTTCAAACTCTGAGTCAAAGCCAGCAAAGCGCGTTCAGCATCTGCCGTCACTAAGCGGCGAGGCAAAGCTTCATTAGTCGCAAACACCAGATACCGACGGAGCAAATCAGGACTGCCGTACTTTACCTCACGCAAGTCCGCCGTATCCGGCGCTTCGTTTCCCAGCGACATGTGCAAAAGCACTTGCAAAACCGCCTGTGTCAACATGCCGCCCAGATCGAAATTCACCGGCATGTCCTTTGGGCGCGGACCAATCAGAACCAGCCCTTCAGGCAATTTCACATCCTCGCTTCGCCAGGTCGTGTTTTGCAACGGAGAGCCACCGGCGCTACCTGCCGAACCGCTCTCTATATCCAATGACCACGCGCCGTTTTCTCGCGATCCGTGACTGAAGCGGTAGCACAAGACATTTCCCGATCCAAGCTGCGACAGCTCGTAACTCTTCTGGTACTGCCAACCTTGTGATTGAGCGAGCTGTGCCAAAGCAGTCTCGTTAACCTTTTGCCGCCGTTGCGTGAACCACACCACGCCGCCAAGCACGGCCAGGATGACGACCAACATGATAAGGGATTGCATGAAGTTTCAACCCGCCGATTTCCGGCGGACTCAGGAACGCGCTCCTCCGGTCATCATCAATCCAATCTCTTCATTTGTTACTGTCTTTGGATCGACCTCGCCCGCTACCTTTCCGTTATGCAGCACCAGCAAACGATCCGACAACGAAGTCACTTCTTCCAATTCCGCTGACACCAAGAGCACAGCGCAACCTGCATCGCGCATTTCTACGATCTTGCGATGAATGAATTCGATCGCCCCGATATCAACGCCGCGCGTCGGTTGGGACACAAGCAACAGCTTTGGCGGCAGCTCGAATTCACGTCCAATGATTAGCTTTTGTTGATTGCCGCCCGACAGAGCGCGCGCCGGCAACATCGGGTTCGGCGGCCGCACATCGAAATCTCGAATCACCTGTTCCGTGCGACGTTGAATTCCCTTTTGATCCAGCATGACTCCCGCAAAACCCACTGCAGGCTTCCGATAGTGCACGCCGAGAATCGTGTTTTCGGCAAGAGTGAAATCCAACAACAGCCCCCGGCGATGACGATCCTCCGGCACATGCGCGATGCCGAGTTCTTTTCGTTTTCGCGCATCAAGTTGGGTAATGTCGCGGCCTTCGAATGCGATCGTTCCTGAAATGTGCGATCCGGGAATCAGTCCCGCCAGCGCTTCGATCAATTCGGTCTGGCCGTTTCCTTCAACTCCGGCGACGCCGACAATTTCGCCGGCGCGCAGATCAAACGAAACATTATCGACTCGCTTGGCGTCACCGCGCCCGGTCACCGAAAGATTTTGCACCTTCAAGACCGAGGCGCCGGCTTTCGCATCCGGTTTCTCTACGCGCAACAGAACGTCCCGGCCGACCATCAAGCGCGCGAGCTCGGCGGCGTTAGTTTCGCTCGTCTTCACGTCACCGACTACTTTCCCGTCGCGCATCACGGTGACGTGATCGGAAATCGAAAGCACTTCAGACAGCTTGTGGGTGATGATGACGATCGTCTTGCCTTGTTCGCGCATGCCGCGCAGGATAGCGAAAAACTCTTCGACTTCCTGTGGAGTCAGCACCGCGGTCGGCTCATCGAGGATCAGAATTTCCGCGTGACGATAAAGCGCTTTCAGCAACTCGACTCGCTGTTGTTGGCCCACCGAAAGATTCTCGATCGTCGCGTTCGGATCGACCGTGAGTTTGAACTCGTCAGACAGTTTGCGAATTTCGGCGGCGGCTTTTTTGAGATCGAGCGAGACAGCGCTGCCCGGCTCAGAACCAAGCACGATGTTTTCGGCCACGGTCATCGGCTCGACCAGCATGAAGTGTTGATGGACCATACCGATGCCGAGCGCGATTGCGTCATGCGGCGTGCGTATCTCACGCACCTGGCCGTTGACCAGAATGTCTCCGCTGTCGGCGGTGTAAAAACCGTAAGCGATGCGCATCGCCGTCGATTTGCCCGCGCCATTCTCGCCTACGATCGCGTGAATCGTGCCGGTCGGCACCGCAAAGCTCACGCGATCGTTTGCCTGCACGGCACCGAAGCGTTTTGAAATGTTGCGAAGCTCAAGCATGGACTTAGGTCTTTGGTCTTTGGTCTTGACTCGATCAGGCAACGACCTTCTTCGAAGAAGCAGCAGACTTGGATACCGAGCGCAAGTACGCGTTCAATGTCGGAGAAAGCTCGCCAATGATCGATCTAAGTTCACTCGTCTCTTTGGCCGTTAGAAATTTTCGGCTATAGGCTCTCCGAAGCCAGTGCAAGGTCTCGTAGAGAGAACCTCTCGCTATCCTAAGAAAGCGTCGATAATCCGCATCACTTCCTCTACCACTACCCTCAGCTATGTTTGCTCCGATACTATCAACCGCACGAACCAATTGTTTACCGACTGTATCCTTAGCGAAACCGTCCCACCGCGAGACCGATTTCCAGATTTGATCGGCAAGTTTCTCAGAGAGCTGGTAGATTCTCAGGTTCTCGAAATTGACCTTTGCCACTCGTTGGTCCTCCGTTTGCGCACCCCTCAAACGACACAAAGTCCAAAGACCTAAGGCCGAAGTCCCAAGACCGATCTCACTGCATCATCTTATCCACTACCTTAATTTGCCCAGCCACGATTTTCTTCTTCGCTTCTTCAGCCGCTTGAATAGCTGCGGGCGAAACGAGGTTCTGATTATTACTGTCCATCACGTACCCGACGCCGTCGGTCTCCAGACCGAAGACGTGAAAGCCGCCCTGAAATCTGTGATTAACGACATCATTCACGATGTTGTACACGGCGTTGTCGACACGCTTCACCATGCTGGTCAAAACAAAGCCCGGTTTCACCATGTTTTGATTTGAATCGACGCCGATCACAAAATGCGTGGCGCGACCGCTCGAGTCTTTTCCGGATTGCTCGACTGCGTCGAAAGCCCCGAGTCCCGAATTTCCCGCCGCGGTGAAAATCACGTCAGCGCCTTTGTTAATCTGGGCGAGCGCGATCTCTTTTCCTTTACCGGGATTGTTCCACGCCGCGTCGGTGACGCCGACGTAATTCTGAATCACCTGAATGTTGGGATTGGCTGCTTTCGCCCCCTCCTCGTATCCGCCTTCGAATCGATGAATCAGGCCGATGTCCATGCCGCCGATAAAGCCGAGCTTGCCGGTCTTTGAAGTCATTGCCGCGATCATACCAACGAGATAAGAACCCTCGTGTTCTTTGAAGACAAGCGAGGCGACATTCGCTTTCGGCGTCTTTCCGTCAGCTTCAAAGATTGCGCCGTCAATGATCGCAAAATGAATACTAGGATAATCGTTGGCGACAGCTTGCATGATGGGCGCCTGCGCAAAGCCGACGCCGATGACCAGGTCATAACCACGCTCAGCAAAGGCGCGCATCGCCGGTTCGATCGAAACCGGATTGCCCGGCTCGACATCGCGAAGCACAATATCGAGAGCGGCTTTGCCACAACTCGTCTTACCGTCAGGGAGCATTCCCGTTTCAGCGCATTTCACTCCGGTCCAGGCGGCAGCATTGAAAGAACGATCGTCTTTGCCGCCGATGTCAAAGACGATACCGACGTGAATCTTGGATTTGTCATCCGCACCATATAGCCCGCCGTTGCAGGCCTGGCCGGCGAGAATAAGGGAAGATAAAACGATCAGTGTAAGCAGAACTCTATACTTCATTTTGTTGCCTTGTTCCCTCTCCCTTTGGGAGAGGGTTAGGGTGAGGGTCTAGCGGCGCCGTAAGCCCTCACCCCGGCCCTCTCCCAAACGGAGAGGGAGAAAAACCCAAAGCGCCGTCCAGCCGGCGCACTCCAAAAAAACACTTACTCGATCACTTCCTTAATTAATGACAGCACTTCCGACGGACGTTCGTTGCCGATTTCGTACGCGGCCGAGATTCGCTGCGCGGCCCGTTGGCCTCGCTCGACATCTGGGGAAAACACTGTTCCGAACGGCTCACTCGATTGAACGCGATCGCCTATCTTAACGTCTGCGATAAATCCCACCGACGGATCAATTTGATCTTCGATGCGCACGCGCCCGCCGCCAGCTTCGGCAATCGCATTTCCAATTTCTTCCGTGTCGACTTTGATGACAAAACCAGGGCGCCGGGATTCTACCTTAAACGAGTTCTCTGTCAACGGCAGAATCTTCGCGGGCTCGTCACAGACGCGCGGGTCGCCGCCCTGGGCTTCGACATTCGCGCGAAAACATTCGAGCGCTGCGCCTGATTCGTAAACGCCCTTTATCCGAGCGCGGGCTGCATCGATAGATGATTCGAGTTCGACCAGCATCACCATCCGGGCCGCCAGTTCAATCGAGAGATCCAGCACCGGTCGCGCCCCTTCTTTGATTTCCCCGCGCAACAGTTCGATGCATTCCAGGACCTCGACGGAATTCCCAACTGCCTGGCCCAAAGGCTGGTTCATGTCGGTAATCAGCGCCTGCGATCGCACGCCGAGCGAATTACCGGTCTTGACGAGCGCACGGGCCAGTTCCCTGGCTCGATCGTGTTCGCGCATGAACGCGCCAGAGCCGGTCTTGACGTCGATCACCATCGCATCCAGCCCCGCTGCGCCTTTTTTGGAAATAATCGACGCGACAATCAAGGGAATAGCTTCGACAGTCGCAGTCGAGTCTCGCAGCGCATAAAGTTTGCGATCGGCCGGCGCGATCTCGGCCGTCTGTCCGTTCATGGCGAAACCACATCGATCAAGCACCGCGCGAAATTCTTTGAGCGCCAAATTCACTCGATAGCCGGGAATCGATTCTAGTTTATCGAGCGTGCCGCCCGTATGGCCCAGGCCGCGACCGGAAATCATCGGCACGCAAATGCCGGCAGCCGCCGCCAAAGGCGCAATTAACAAAGACGTCTTGTCGCCGACGCCACCGGTCGAATGTTTGTCGGCCTTTGGTTTGGGAATGTCTGAGAAATCGAGAATATCGCCGGAATGCAGCATTGCATTCGTCAATGCCGACTGTTCGGCATCAGTCATGCCGTTCAGAAAGATCGCCATCAAGAGCGCAGTGCTTTGATAGTCAGCAACTTCGCCGTTGGTCACGCCGCGAACAAAGAAGTCGATCTCCTCACGCGAGAGCTCCGCGCCGTCACGTTTTTTTCTGATGATGTCCTGCGGTCTCATTCTTAACTGGAACTTTGCTTCAACAATACGATTGCCTGAGCTGTAATCGCTTCACCTCGCCCCACGGCATCGAGCCCTTCTCCCGTCTTAGCTTTTACACTGACGCAGCCAATCTCGACATTCAAAGCCTTCGCCAAATTCTCGCGCATCGCATCAATGTACTCACGTAGCCTTGGACGCTCCAGCATTAAGTTACAATCAACGTTTGCAATCTCGAATCCGCGCTCGTGGGCAAGCCACACGACACGCCCAAGCAACTCCATGCTGTTAGCGTCTTTCCACTGCGCGTCAGTGTCGGGAAAATGAAGACCGAGGTCGCCTTCACATAAAGCGCCTAGAATCGCGTCGGCAATTGCGTGCGTCAACGCGTCGCCATCTGAATGGCCATCGGAGCCGCGATCGAACGGGATCACAACTCCGCCGAGAACGAGCGGCCGCGATGCGACCAGCCGATGCGTATCGTGTCCGATGCCGATGCGAAACATAAAAGGATTCGTACTTGGTGCTTTGTTCTTTGTACTATGCACGCCCCGAGTCCGAGGCACTTCAAATTCACATCAAAGTACAAAGCACTAAGTACAAAGTTCAAACAGACATCTTTAGCAGGATTTCAGCCACGGCGATGTCTTCTTCGTTCGTAATCTTAATATTTCTTGCGCTGCCCGTGACAGCGACAACATTCACGCCAAGTCGCTCGACCAGAAAACTATCATCAGTCACTTCGATTCCCGAAGCCTCAATTTCTGGCAAGCCCGCGTAGGCGCGCTTCAGCAGGTCGAAACGAAAACATTGCGGGGTAAGCGCTCGCCCTAATTTATCGCGCGCCAAAGTTCGCGCAATTTCATTGTTCTCGATCTCCTTGATCGTATCCCCAACGGGAGCAACCAGAATTGCCGCACCGTTAGCAGCCGCGGCGATTACGACTTGATCAATCTCGTCCGGCGTCACCAGCGGCCGAACGCCGTCGTGCACTGCAACCACCTCCGCCTCTTCGATCGCGGCCAACCCGTTCCGTACTGACCGTGCGCGAGTTTCACCGCCGGCCACTACGCGCGCAACTTTCTTCAATTCGAATTTGTCCGGCAGAGATTGAAACGCCGCCATTTCTGCCGCCGGCAAGACGACAACGACGGTATCAATCTGCTGACTCTGCTCGAACTGTCTGAGCGTATGAACGATGATGGGGATGGCGTTCAGGTCGAGGAATTGCTTGGGCCGGTTGCTGCCGAAACGAGTGCCCTTTCCACCGGCGACAACTATCGCGACGTTCATTCGTTTTTAGGATTCGGTGTCGCTAATGTGCGTTAGCGAGGGGGCGGTCTTCACTTCGCGCAAAGGACGGCGCGTGCGTTCACCGTTGCCGCCGTTCTCAGCTTCGTCGCAGATTTTTCCAAAAATCATTTTGCCGGCTGTAGTTTGCAGTACGCTGGTGACCGCGATGTCGGCGTTCTTACCAATCAAGCGGCGCGCGTTATCGACTACCACCATCGTGCCGTCATCAAGGTACGCGACACCCTGGTTGTATTCCTTCCCCTCTTTGAGAATGAAAACACGCATCGCCTCGCCGGGCAGCACCACCGGTTTGAGGGCGTTGGCAAGCTCATTGATATTCAGCACATTCACGCCGCGAAGCTGGGCGACTTTATTCAGATTGAAATCATTCGTGACGATCACTGCATCGCCCATCTGCTTTCCTAACTCAATCAATTTCAGATCGACTTCGCGCACAGCCGGAAAATCAGTTTCGACAATTTGAATGTCGAGCGAAGCGTTGTTCTGCAAACGGTTCAACATGTCCAGGCCCCGCCGGCCGCGCTGGCGTTTGGACGAGTCCGGAGAGTCGGCAACCTGTTGCAGTTCACGCAGGATGAATTGGGGAACGATCAGCGTACCGGTCAAAAATCCCGTCTCGGCGACATCGGCAATTCGTCCATCGATGATTACTGATGTATCGAGGATCTTCAGATCGCGGCGCGCGGCTTTGTCGCTGAAGATGCCACCCAACGCGGACAGCTCCAGGTAATCACCTTTCGCCGCACCGACCATCAATCCCACATAAGCCATGAAAAAAGTCAGCGAGAGAGTCAGGAAGGTCTTAGTGGTCGGAGGCACAGCCAGCGATTCCTGGCTGCTGATCAGTGAACCGATCAAATAAGCGCCGACGATTCCCAGAATCGAGCCGACCGCGGCGCCGATCAACGTCTTGAGAGACGATCGGCGAATGCGCACCTCAAAAAAGATTATGGCAACTGCGATAACTCCGGCGGCGGCCGTAGAAATCATTCGGTGGCCCGGGATTGGATGCAGAACATAGCCTGCGGCCAGTAAAATAGCTGTAAAAACAAGCCTGATGAGGATTACATCAAAGCGCATAATGCGCGCATTCTAGCACGCATCTGATTGGCCGTCACCGCTTTTGATCGGGCAAACTTTGGCTGGCGATGGACTTTAGGGAGTGGGTCAGTACCGTGAGCGGACCGGGGTCCCCGCGCGGGCAGCCCGCGTGGGGTGGTGGTAGCGACCGGGTCGTAGCTTATTAGCGAGAATTGAGATTGCGAGGATGGTTAGCCAGTCGCTATCGCTCCCGGTACTGACTCCATGACCCCAACAGCGTGTTACGCGTAGAAACTACTATTCTGTTCCTTTGGTTTTGCTGCTTCGCAAAAGTCGCCTATGATGCAATGAACCTATCCAAAGGAAAACAGAGAATGAGCGACCGCAAATACCGACAGCGCGGCTACATGGACCATGGCGGTCAGCAGGAACAAAGACCGAAGGCTCAAACCAAGCCGCAAGCCAAACCGCAGGAACGCGAAGGCCCGCGCTCACCGAAAATGATGGCCTTTGGCCAGAAAGTGAAGTGCGCGGCGTGCGGAGCGACTGTCCAGGCAAACATCGCGACTGATGCCTGCTGCCCGAAATGCAACGCCGATCTTCACACTTGCCGGCAGTGCACTTCCTTCGATCCGGGAGCGCGCTTCGAATGCCGCAAACCGATCGCCGCCCGCATCATGAATAAGCAGGCACGGAACAACTGTGAACTGTTCGCGGCCCGCACGGTTGTCGAACGCGAGACCTCTTCCGGGAAACCAACTGACGCCAAGCAGGCGTTTGCAAATTTATTTAAGAAATAGGTCCGCACGCATCACGCGAGCTTTATGTCCAGCGCGCCAGGGGCGCGCGCACCAAACCTAAGGCTTCACCGTAATCGCCGGAATGTTCTGGTCCTTCACCAACTGATTGAATGCCGGCACATCGGTCTTCATGACCTGCGACAGCTTCTGAAGCTGCGCGTTGATCTGAGCCGTCAATTCTTCGTACACAGCAAAAGACTGATCATTCGGCGGCGTCTCTGAGCGCGCAACCACGCCCAGCAGCGCCGCGAGTTTATTGTTGAGCCGGATCGGAAAGTTCAGAGGGTCCTGACTGCTCTGGTTCTTCGTTTGATACAGGGCCTCTTCAACTTCAGTCAGTTTCTTAGTCAAAGCATTGCCCGCATCAACAATCGGTCTTGACTGTGGCCCAACCCGCTTCACCAAATCATCGATCTGTTTCTTCACATCGCGAATCTGGATGATCGCGTTGTGCGTTTCGCTCAACTTGTCCCGAATCTTCAGAGACAGATCGAGTTGCTTTGCATAATCCGCCGCGGTCGTCGTCAAGCGCGGATCGGGTTTGACTTCAAAGCTCTGAGTCAGAGTTTGTCCGTCGACCGTAAGCTTCACTTGATAGGTTCCCGGCACGACCTTTGGCCCGTTAGTCTGCCCGGCCCACAAGATCATTCCCGGAAACCGGGTCGCGTCCGGGTAACGCATGTCCCAAACAAATCGATTCAGGCCCACGTCAGTCGTACCCCGCGCGGGCGCGCCACCGCCAAAGAATCCCTCTTCACCACCGGGTTGAGGTTGCTCGCCGGTCGCGGGCGCCTGGCCGCCACCTCCTCCTCTGGGAAGTCTGGTAGTGAACTTATTGATCGACTTGCCACCGCCGTCCATAAACTCGAGCACGAGATCAGTTGTGGGTTTGGCTTTCAACGAATAGTAGACGACAACTCCGCCTGCGGGATTCTTTCCAATCGTCGCGGTCGGCGGCAGATTGAAACCACCGCCCGGCATGCGGTAGGCTTCCTTTGGTTTGAAGAGATGAGTATCGCTCGTCGCCTTGAACCCGCCCGCGTCCATCATCTGATGCAGCGCCGGCAGATCGTCGAAGATCCAGAACGAGCGCCCCTGCGTCGCGGCGACCAACTCTTGCTCGCGTTTTTGAATTGCCAGATCAGCAACCGGAGTCACCGGAAGATTGAATTGCATTGATTGCCAATTCGCACCGTCGTCAAACGAAATATAGATGCCGGTTTCAGTTCCCGCATAGAGCAAACCTCGCTTGTTCGGATCCTCGCGAATCACGCGCGTGAAAGCGCCGTCGGGGATGCCGTTCGTAATTTTCTTCCAGGTCTTACCAGAGTCACTCGTCTTATAAAGATAAGGTTTGTAGTCGTCGTACTTGTACATAGTCGCCGCGACGTACGCCGTACCAGCATCGAAGGGCGAGGCGTCCAGCGAGTTGATCTGAATCCATTCCGGCATGATGTCTTTCGACGGCGTGACATTCGCCCAGTTCTTGCCGCCATCGCGAGTGAGATAGACGACGCCATCGTCCGCGCCGCTCCAAATCGTCCCCGCGGTCACCGGCGATTCCATCACCGTGAAAATCGTGTCGTAGTACTCAATGCTGGTGTTGTCTTTCGTGATTGGCCCACCCGATGATCCCTGCTTTGATTTATCGTTGCGCGTGAGATCGGGACTGATGACTTCCCAGCTCTGCCCTTCGTTCGTGGATTTGAAAAGCACGTTCGCGCCGCAATACATCGTGTTGGGATCGTGGGGTGAGAACACAATCGGGAAGTTCCACTGGAAGCGATACTTGATGTCGGCCGCACCCCAGCTCATCGGATTGTTCGGATACGGATTCACGTCGCGCAATTGGCCGGTGTGGTGATCATAGCGAGTAATCAACCCGTCATACGATCCGGCGAAAATGATTTCTGAGTCTTTTGGCGAGGGCTGAATCCAGCCTGACTCGCCACCGCCTACGTCAAACCAATCACTGGTGGTTATACCTCCTTCGACAGTGCGACTGGCGATGCGCACCGTCGAGTTGTCCTGCTGCGCTCCATAGATGTGATAAGGAAAATCGTTGTCGAGCGCGACGCGATAAAACTGGGCGGTCGGCTGATCCTGTTCGCTCCAACTGCGGCCGCCGTTGAACGAAACATTCGCCCCGCCGTCATTGCTTTCAATCATGCGGTTCGGATCATCGGGAGCGATCCAGAGATCGTGATTGTCTCCATGCGGCACTCCAATCCCGCTGAAGGTCCGCCCACCATCGTTTGATCGATAGAACCCGGTATTCAGGACGTATACCTCGTCGGCATTTTTCGGATCAGCATAAATACGCGTGTAGTACCACGCGCGCTGGCGCAGATTTCTTTGATCGTTCGTTTTGGTCCAGGTGCGGCCGCCGTTGTCGGATCGAAACACGCCGCCGTCTTCAGCTTCGATGATGGCCCACAGGCGATCGGGATTTGCCGGAGAGACCGTTATCCCGACAATTCCGATGGTGCCGCGCGGCAATCCCGGACTACGAGTTATCTCAGTCCAGGTGTCGCCGCCGTCAGTCGATTTGAAGATGCCGCTGCCTGGTCCCCCGCTCTCCAGCGTCCAGGGCTTGCGATAAACCTCCCAAAATCCCGCGTACAAAACATTTGGATTCGTCGGATCGATGACGAGATCGCACGCGCCGGCTTTGTCACTGCGAAACAGAATCTTCTGCCAGGTCTTGCCGCCGTCTTTCGATCTAAAGACACCGCGATCGGCATTGGGCGCCCACACATGTCCCTGGGCCGCGACGTAAACGATGTCAGGATTCTTTGGGTGAACGCGAATGCGTGAAATCTGTCGCGTGTCTTCGAGCCCCACGTGCTTCCAGGTCTTGCCGCCGTCAGTCGATTTGTAAACGCCGTCGCCATGCGAGACGTTGCCACGAATCGGCGACTCGCCCATGCCGACATAGATCGTGTTTGGATCAGAATCAGATAAGCCGATCGCGCCCACTGAAGAGGTGCCGAAGACTGGGCCGTCGGTAATCGGCTCCCAGTTAATGCCGCCGTCACTCGTCTTCCAAACACCGCCGCCAACGCCGCCAAAGTAAAACACCATCGGCTGTGAAGCGACGCCGGCAACCGCCGTCGAACGGCCACCGCGAAATGGACCAATCTGTCGCCATTGCAGGACCTTTAATGGGTCATTGGAAGCAGTGGCAGCCGTGTTACCTGTCGCTTGCCGACGTTGGCCGGTCGTGGCAATCGCGCCGAGCGCGAAAGCCAGTGCAACTACAATCGCCGTCAGAAAAGACGCACGTGAACGCGTGAACATATGATTGGGCTCCTCCAGATCTCGGTGTCACAAAAACGGTGCTGTTGGTGTTACTAAAAGCGGGTGAGCGCGCATGCTATCACCAATGCTCAGCTAAAAGGAATTGAAAACTTTGAAGGTGGCCTTCAATTTGGGAATCAATCACTCTTTAGCTGAGAGTGTGCAAGTCCCGTCCGCAGTGAGCGCGCAGCGCAAGAGATCATTCCTGGCCGGTAGCGTTAAGCGAGTGGGCACACGATGAACGGACGACTTCATCAACTAGACTGGTCTCATTCACACCTCGCTTCAGCGAGGTGTTTGCCGGGCCCCCGAACCTGATTAACTGTTTCAACAGTTTCCAATTCGAACGCCGTTGAAACGGCTAAGAGCATTTTGCGTTTGGTATTAGCACCTGGCTGAAGAAACTATGAAAGTCGGGTCTCCATGAGTGGTCTAGAATGTTGGTGCTAAGCCAACTGACGAGCTTATCGGAAAAGGATAGCTCAAAGACCAAAACATAAAGGAGACCCGTGATG
>Ga0193730_1000037_pt1 | contig 47167 bp, 44 predicted proteins | sample U1a1metaG_FD_144919 | JGI IMG/M metagenome (GOLD analysis project Ga0193730, IMG submission 144919) | Soil microbial communities from a riparian zone of the East river system, Colorado, United States - U1a1 | ecosystem: Environmental > Terrestrial > Soil > Riparian zone | place: USA: East River...
GGTCACTCGTCCGGCGCCAACAAGAAAAAAGGGCGGCAGCACGAAAAGCAGTGCGGCCGCGCACAATATCAACGAAGAAATTCGCTGCATCGCTGCGTCCTCAAAATTGATTTGTTAGAAGTCGCTAATTAAGAAACGGTGATGGATGCCGTCTTCTGGTCCTTCTGCGCTCCAGAGTCATCCATCAGCGTGACTTCGACTTTGTACTTCCCTTTGGGCCAACCGTCGGGCGGCGGAGTAAACGTGTAGGTTGCGGTGCCGCTGCCTTCGAGATCCAATGTCTTCTCGAGACCGGGAATTGGACCGGCCGTCTGGCCTGCGACATCGTCAAACGCGAGCAGGCCTTTAACTTTCACTTTGCCAGGCGCGTTTGCGGCCGTGCCCACAACGTAAATGGTGTCGTTGGGTCCGAAGCTGCTGGTTTCAGATGATCCGGCTTTGTCTTTGCTGACTTTCAAACTGCTAAGATTGGCGGTGCTCATACTGCAAGCCAGAACTACCACCAACAAGAGTGCGGAACAAACCGCCAAGTTCACATTAGATTTTTGCATTCGTATCCCTTTCGTATGCAGAACAAGTTTTGAGGCGCCAGACCATTTTACGGATGACCTAGCCAAGACCCAAACGCTTGACCGCTCCTTCTTCAAGTTTTTCTGTCTCCTCTGGGGCACCGATATGACATTGCCCCAATCAACCATACGTCGGTATTACTTACCGGAGAGTTTTCGCAATGCGTCGACGAGCTGCTGGTAAGACTTGTGCTCATCCGAATCACTGGCTGATCCGGCGAGGAGCTCCTCTTCATTCTTTAGCGCGCCATCCACTGATATCTGCGGCCTACTCGATCTTCTTGATACTGCTCAACAGGTCGGTGCTTTCTTTGTCCAGCGTGTCTGAATGTTTTTTGGTGCGCTGCGCGAATATGCCGAGAGGCTTGGCAGAGCCCATTACGATAACCAGGCCCTCCACCTCACCTCCGGCATCAGGCGCGGTGCCGGAGAAAGGCTGAACGATCAGGGACATTCCGTTTTGAGTGTCCTTAACGACATCTTCAGTTTTATACGTCTTCCAATCCTTCTTTACGATTTCGAAAATGCCCTGCGAAAAGATGGTAAATTCCTTGTCGAGCGTCATCGAAGGATCAGTTGGCAGCGCACTTAGCGCGATCACAACGTAAGTATCATTCTCTTTTTTGGAAATCGTGACGGTCCCGTTCTTATCTTTTTCCGCTGCCCAGCCTGCCGGCAGGATGAATTGAATTCCGGCGTCGGCCACTTTGTAAACGTTTGCGCTGCCCTGCGGTCGGGCGGTAGCCGCGAACGCGACAATGACCAGAGTCGATATGAGCACCCGAAAACAGAATTTCTGAAGAGCTGGCATTTGTGTTGTTCCTTTCAGGATGTGTCTTAGGATCAATTATGCGGAATTGCTGGATCGTTCCTTAGCAACCAGCATTCAAAACAAGTTTTCAACTCCGTTTAATTATTGCTTCTTGATACTGAAAACGATCACCGCATCAAGAATCGCGGTGACGGTATCGCCGTGCGGTAAGCCGGGCCCGTTGCCTTCATAGTAGCCTTTCATGTTGGCTTCCCCTGAGTCCTTACTCACGATGAAGTCCTCATCCAGCGCTGAAAGCTCTACAGACTTCTTGTCCGCTTGCTTGTCGGGCGGGAGGATCGGGTTGTGAACAATGAACTCATTGCCTGAACCTCCCACGACGTTGACCCAGTGGCCGCCTTTTCGCTCATAACCATCGTCGGTTTGGTGATACCAGCCGAAGTTGAATATTACCACCGTATCCTTGCCGTTGATCGCGCTGCGGATCCACGCCAGGTCCGGCTTAACTCCGATTTTGAATCCTTTGTTTGCCGCGCTTACGCCGCGCCAACTCTTTAGCTCAAGACGATTGAGTTCATAGCCTTTAGACTCTACGTAACTTTGTAATCCGGTCAAAATCTTGTCCGGATTGGTGCCTCCAATGCTCGGATCGGTCCCAAACTCTTCCGCGAGTTCCTGAATGAGGCTGATCTGATCCTTATGTCCGGTGCCAGGGACTAATTTCTTCATCCCAAAAACCTTCGACAAATAAATAAGCCCGTCCGAAACCGAGGTCGGGGCGCAATGCATTTTTCCTTCATCTTCAAAGTTGGCGTCAGGATCGCGCTGCCAGAAAGTTGGCGTCAGATCGTCTTTGGACCCGGACTGTTGAGCGTGAACAGTCTTCGGTGTCGGAACAAGAAAGAACGCCAACGCTGCGGTTAACAATATGGCGCCGAGCGCTCTGGTGAGTAGTCGCGTATTCATCTCTGCCCCTGTCTAAAATGAGATCGGTTAATTGTTGAAACCCTATTGTGGCATTCCACTGCTTACCGACGAAACCACAAAGTCCGTGTGTGGACACGATTGAACACTTGAACGAACCACGAAAGGTCGAGTCGTGCCGGGAGCGACAATCTTGAGCGTCGGATAAGACGGACAGGGTCTGCCCATATGACCAGCGCCGCCGGAGTTGTAGTTAAGATTGAACCAGGCGGTTTTCCCAGGCTCGAGTGTTGCGGATGGTTTTACCTCGTCCGATTCCTGCTTAGTGGCTCGCCGAACAACCACTCCTTTGTGATTCAAGAGTTCAAGTGCCGGATAACCATCAAGCGCGCAGGCTGAAGACGATATGTTCGTGAAAATGTATGGAGTCTCGCGCACGCCGCCCATCGCTGCGTCGGTCTCGCCCTCCTTGATTCTCAAATCTTCACGAACGCACGGGCGGACCCGCGGTTGAGCTGGTCGATTCGCAACATCCGTCACGAAATCACTATCGTGAGCGATGATCGCGCGAACCCGGTTGGACAGCACAAAGGAGAGGCTCACAAATACAAGCAGGAACGCCACGCTAGTCTTTTTCATGATCATCTCTCAGCCATTGGGGAGTCACCAACGGAAATGCGCTCGGCCAGAAAAGCTGTTCTGACCGAGCGCTAAGGGACTTTCATCTGAAGAGGCCGTGCTCTTATGGCATCGTCAAATGAAACTTGTACCAGCCTGATTTTCCAAAGAACCGCCCGCCTTCTTTGTCATAAAGCGCCAGGTAAAACTTCAGATCATACTGGTCGCCGCTCTCCATATTGAGGGCGTCGTAGGGGACGAATATTTGGAGATCGTTATAGACGGCCGGATCGTAACCCGGCGTGAAAGTAGCGTGCGCCGAGACATGGCCCTTCGCGTCTCGATAGTTCCCGGGACCGGCCTTCAACGGAGTGTTGTCCGAATCGTCGTAGTAGAAATACGCAATCAACATGCAGGGAACGCCCTTGCCGTACTTCACCTGAAATTTTGCATGGACGCGCATTCCCGTCTCGCCATCAACTGTTACGTTGTGGACGATCCGAGCGCCTTCGTAGACCGCCTCGGGATCGTCAAACATGAGACTGTTGTTGAAAGTCACATTTACCGGCTCGATGTTTCGCAGTGCCGGCGTAGCTGCATGACTGGTTAGGGGACTAATCAGCGAGACAGCAAAGACCAGGCTGATCATTAGCGCGCGCCAACTCTTCGAATTATTTTTCATGATTCCTTCTCCTTTTTAACTGCTGGGTTCCTTTGTTGAAAAACTCATTTGAGCACGAAACGCCTTAGCTTGTCTTGTAAAGACTTCCGCTTTCGACAGTCCAAAGCTTCCCGTTAAGAGTAGTGAGGACCGTCGTGGTTCCGTAGCTGCCACGATCGCCAACGACTGTGCTCGTGCCGTTCGGATCAACGCGGTACATGGTGCCGCCGTTATCGAGCATCCACAGGAAGCCCGATCCGCTGATCATTACACTAATGTTATTGAACTCGCCTTCCTTGCCGATTTGGGCCCACTTCAAGTTGGTCGGATCGGTCGAATAGAGATTGCCATTCTCGATCGTCCAAAGCTTGCCATCCATCGCCGCCAAATCAGTGCAGCCTTTGAAGTCGCCTTTGTCGACCATCGTATCGTTGCCGCTCTTATCGGTCTTCCAAAGCGAGCCGTCGGGTTCGATCGAATAAAGGATTCCATTTAGCCCCGCCATCGCGACGGTCTTGCCCCATCCGCCACCTTCGCCGGATCTTTCCCATTTGGCGGTTGCCGGATCGCTCTTATAAAGCGTGTCACCTTCGACGGTCCACAGCAAGTGGTCCATTGCTTCCAAATGCTTCAACTTGGTAAACGAACCTTTATCTCCAACCTGGGTAAAGTTGCCCGTCGCCGGATCGGTCTTATAAAGAGAGCCGTCTGGCTCAACGCTCCATAGAAATCCATCCATGCCGACCATGTCGACGGTGCCTTTCCAATCGCCTTCCTTGCCGACCAACTCCCATTTACCAGTGACGACGATGGGAGCATTGGCGTTGCTCGTGTTAGAAGTGCTCGCCGCGGAATTGGTATTAGCCGTGGGGCTATTGGTGGTTGCCGGCGCATTACCTGCGGTGTTAGATGATGTAACTGTGGCTTTATTTCCACAGGACATCGCGGTCGCGGCAAGGGCCACGACCAGAATCAATACGGAATATTTCATCAATTGTCTCCTTACGATCTATTGAGTTTCTTTGTTATCGATTACGTCTGCTCTACGTCAGCGATGAAGACTCTGCCGTGTGCGCTATCGTGTGGACTGTTCTGCGGTTCGAGAACAGGAGAGGCGACCAGTAACGAATTCAAAGAATGCGAGAATATGCAGGACTTCAGTCCGCATGTCAATAAGTATTTTTTTAGGATCAGCTCAGGAACCATAAAGCCTGATGGGGGGCGAGGCCTAAGACACCGGGCCATCCTGAATCAGTAATTCGGCGCAATCTCAATCAGGCGGTGAAGTGGATCGAATCGTAATCTGAAGGGTCGCAAAGCGTTTAGACCCAGCAGCGCGGGAGCATCCGACGATGCCCCGGAGATCAGGTCGGTAGGAACATTTCGCAGCATCAGCGAACCGATCGAAACCGTCCGCGGCGCGACTCGATGAGCTGAAACGCGACCTCCCACATCGTTGACAGTGGACGAGGATGAACGCCCATTGTCGACGGCACCGCTTTGCACGGCGAACCCAAGACTCGAGCCGGTATCAATCAGAGCATTCTCTCCGGTGCTGAGTTGGACAAACGGGCGGTGGCTATTTCCCTGCTGTTGCCACGCGACGACCGCGCCATCCCGTGGTGGTGTGCGAACACTAAGAGGTGACTCGCGGGGATCGAACGCAGATAATTCGCGACTTGGAATATCGATCGAGTAGCCGAATTTTCCAAAGGCATCACCAGGATCGAGCAGACCGTCAAGATCGTTGGGCAAACCGGAACTGACGATCACATCAGACTTCGCGGGCAGTTGATTCTGCGGATCGCCGATCGCGATGCGCTGAACAGTGGCATCATTGGCAGATACAATTACACCACTGAGTCCCGCGATAGAGGGACCTGGTCCACTGCGAACCGTCGCATTGGCCTCCCGCGCGACGCGCGGCGAAATAATTGTCACTCCGGCGCCAGTATCGATGGCGAAGGTGAAAGGACCGGCTGAATTGATCCAGGTCTCGACGAGCAATCCGCGGCCACGGACTTCGCGAAACGTGACCGCGTGTGGCAGTGAGACGGTTCGCGGGTTGTCAGTAGCCGGTCTCGATCTTTTTTGCTGTGGGCGCGATCGAGAAAGGGCAGCTCCAAACGAAACTGCCCTTCCGCTCATCGCGGCCATAACTAACACCGCCCACAGAAGTTTCGACTTTTTACTCAAGCGAAGCTCCGTCTAGTAAGTGCGATGACGCTTCCGAAGTTTGTAGGTGTAGAGCGCTGAACCAACGCCACCGCCCAACAACCCGATGCCCGCACCTCGCTTGCCTCCGATCAATCCGCCGACCAGCGCGCCAGCGCCGGAACCCATCGCTACCGTTAGTTTGTCGCGATGCTTCTGCCAGAACGTGCGGCCGCGCGAGCTATTGCCATAGTCGTAATAGACGCGACGCGTAGATCGAGTCGAACGCGATGTTGAGCTATTCGGACCCGAGTCATAAGCGACGCTTCGCGACGTGGCTCCTGTGTTGCCGCCGCATGCTGAGTAACCGGCGTCAAAGCCCTGACGATACGCGGTCTGCTCTTCGGTCGTGCTGTACTGCGAGCTGTTGTTCGCGGCTATTTGCTCAGGCGTTTTTTGAGTATCCGTGGCCGGCTTGGTCGTGTCATAACTTGTATTTGCTGCGCTGGTACTCTGCGTTGTTCGCGTGGCCAGTGCTCCAATCCCCGCGCCAACCAGCGCGCCAACCAACGTCAAAGCCAACAGCATTTTCTTGGTAACGAGCATGTCGAAATCTCCTTATTGATTCGTTGATAAAATGTCGGGTCCCTGCGATTCACGCTTATCGTCGGCAATCTTCGTGCCTTTTTTGATGGATGCAAGCCAGGAATCTACAACGTGACGAGCACGAGCGTTATTGCGCGATAAGTTTCCCGCATCGCAATCGAATTACAAGAGAAGAAGGCCGGCCGCGGGGCGCGAAAAATTATTTAAGAAAATCGTGATGAACGATATAGACTGCGGGGCACTCCATATCATCAACGCGGTTAATCTTCTTTGTGAAAAGCGGCGCGCACTCTCGATGGCGTGGGCGATTTCAGCATGCACGTCTTAAAAGGCTGATCCGGTGCCGGCGATCTGATTTCGAACGCGCTGGTTTGCCAGTTGTCCGAAGTGCGTGACTTCGGCAGCCACTCCGGCAATGACATAATCAAGTAGCGCGACAAAACCTGGGTGTAAGGCTCATACAGCGCGCGCAGATCCTCGAGGGTCTTATCATCCCCAGGCTCGTCACTAAGCGTGACTTCACGCGCCAACAATTGCGACCGAAGCTGCGCTAATCCTTCGTCCGTGATTCTCGATCGATCGTGCTGCAAGGGCGAGGTATTGAAGATTTGCGAGATATCGACGAGCGCGTGCCGCGCCATCTTGAACGTTAGTTGCGCTTGCCACTTTGGGACGCCATCGACGCCGACCATCACCAGACTGCAAACGTCCAGGACCGTACTAAGAGCAGCCAGCCATGACTGGTTGTCATGCTGTGATCGAAAGAAGCAAAGGACTGGATAGGACAGATGACTCTCCATCAAATCCGCGGCCCACATCTCCCAATCACGCAGCCACTGATCAAGGTTGGGCATGCTGCGCGCTTCCTGGTGCCGGCACAATAACTCGACAGCGGTCGGCGGGGTGCCCGCGCGCGCGTCCAGCATTGAGATATTCACTTCGCGTCGCGAGAAGGCCTGGTAGAGGACCGGCAGGTATCCAATCACGAGAGCGAGCATGCCAAATCCGATGCTCGCCTCAATCACTGTGATTGCCCGCGCAGCAGCGCCTAGTGGTGTGACGTCGCCCAAGCCAAGCGTAAAGAAAGTCGTCCCGCTGTAATAGAAATCCGTGAAGAAGCTCGCCGCGTTCTTGACAGTTCCTACTCTTGATCCAATGGCCCAGTGCAGCAGCGCAAATCCGAAAACCACGGTCGCGGCCCAGACCGTAAGCAGCACCAGCAAAGAGAGTGGTCCATAGATTCCCAGAAAGGTTTCGCGTCTCTTTTTTTTCCTGATGATGCGGGAGACAGCCCACCATGGATTCCAGGTGAAGCGATAAAACAGACGGGTGAGACGAACGCGGCGCGTTACTCTGCGCGGCAAGACGATCGTTTCAAAGACGTCCCACAGAACAACGGTGATCAGCAGAACTCCAAAGAATCCGATTAGGAGAGACATTGTCTTAGCTCAAAAAGTGAAAGACCGGGCAGAAATCTAACTCTGCTCCGGTCTTTCGATGGGGCTTACACTATCAGTCGACTTAACCCGCTTTTTGGACCGGCTTATCGCGCAGAATCTCGATTGCCTTCTTAAGTTGAATATCATCAAGTTGCGGTTTTGGCACCACCGGTTCCGTTGGAGCGCTGGGTTTTGCCTGGATCGATTTGTCGTCATCGCCGCCGGCGAGATCATCGACGTCGGCAGTTTCCGCACTTTCAGGCCGCTTGACTTCAACCGTCGGCGAAATTCCTGAATGAGTTCGGTCCTCGCCCAGGAATGGCTTGCCGGTGCCGGAGGCCCATTTCACGGTCGTCAACAGCAATCCGTCACCATCACGAAGCGTAAACAACTCCTGTTCAGCCCCAGCGCCGAAGCTCTTCTCGCCAACGACGTCGCCGCGCTTTGTTTCACTGAAGGCCGAGGCGATAACTTCCGCGGCACCGGCAGTTCCGGAATCGATCAGGACGACGGTTGGTCCATTGAAAAGGGCGACCTTCGGATCAGCATCGAAGGATTTCAGAACTTTTTGCTCGCGGCCGATGGTCTTGGCGATCGCGCCATCGCGCACGAAAAAGTTTGCGACTGTGACGCCTTCCTGAATGTCGCCGCCGGCGACGCTCCTTAAGTCGACCACGATTTTTTGCGCGCCTTGTTTCATCAAATCCTGGAGTCGTGCCTTCGCGTCCGCAGCCTCTCCATTATCGAGGCTGTTGATTCTGAGAACGCCGATCCGCCCCTGTTCCATGTGCGCTTCAGCGGCCGGCGCCCGGAATGAGCCACGTTTCACGCTCAAAGTAAGTGGCCGCGCACCTGCGCGGAGGATTCGCAGTTTCACTTCAGTTCCCGACGCGCCATTCAATAACTGGCGCGCGTCGTACAAAGAGATGTCTCGCGTCGCCTTGGCGTCGATGTACTCGATTACGTCGCCCGCGCGCACTCCCGCTTGATCCGCAGGTGAGCCTTTCACCGGCGCTACGACATATAAGAATGACGACGCCTGTGAAAGCTCGGCGCCAATTCCAACTTGATTGCTCTTCGCGCCGGCGCGGTAGTCCTTAACCTGCTCGGGCGTCAAATAAGTCGAATACGGATCGAGCCCATACGCCAAGCCGCGTAACGCGCCGGCGCGAACTTTCTCCATGTTCGGCTCGTCAACATAGTCGTTCTGAATATGCTGCAACACGCTCTCGAAAATCTTCTGCTGGGCGTTCGGGTCGTTGGCGGGCTGTTGCGCCCGCGTCGCGAGCCACGCGCCGGCAATCGAATACATCGCGAGCGATGCCGACAGGACAATCATCAGAAACTTGCTTTTGAATGACATCAGTTAATCCTCGAAAAGGTTCGGGGCGACCGGCGATTTTCACTGCGAACTTAGAGCTTCAGCCGAACGCTTGTATCATATCCCGTGCTTAGATCGGGCGCAAGCAGCACGCCCGCCGTGAAATTCATCTTAGAGCCGGTCAGTGCATTCATCACAAACACGCGAGACTGTTGGCGACGTCACGACGCCGCCCGGGCGATTGATGGCCATTGATCTAGGCGCTAAACGCGTCGGCGTGGCCGTGTCTGACGAATTGCTGATGACTGTGACTCCGCTGGAACGCATAGAGCGACGCAGTTGGAAAGACCTGCTGCGTCGGGTCGCTGCGCTCATCGACGATTATGATGCACGAGCGTTGGTGATCGGTTTGCCTTTAAGTTTGGATGGAACGGAAAGTAACGCGGCGCAGGAAGCAAAACGACTCGCCGAGAACTTTCGCAAGTCGCTCAGCGTTCCAGTTTATTTGCAGGACGAGCGATTGACTACCGCTGCTGCCGAATCCGAATTGAGGTCACGCGGCGTAAGAGCGAACGAAGTTGAGAAACGGATTGACAGCGAGTCCGCCGCGATTATTTTACGAGATTTTATTGCTGAGCAAGCCCCGCCGAAGGCGTGACAGATTTGGAGTGCGGTGTAGCCCGACGCCTAATTATGCCACTCAAGAAAAGAACCAGACGAATATTGCTCGCAATCGTGCTTCTTTTGATCGCGGCGCCCGGCATATTTGCGCTCTGGCTATATCGCGACCTCCGATCGCCCACTTCGCATGACAAAGCCAGCGAGTACATCGAAATCCCCCGCCGCTCAACTCCGGAAAGCATCGCCAACAAGCTGTTGAGTGAAGGAGTCATTCGCCGCAAGTGGCCACTGCTCCTCTACATCAAACTTACCGGCAGCGCGAAGTTGATCAGGGCGGGTGAGTATCGCTTCCCTTCTCCAATCACGCCGCTGGGAGTTCTGAAGAAACTTGAGGAGGGCGAACAGCGTCTGAGTCGCTTTACGGTGATCGAAGGCTGGACGCGATGGGACATTGCAGAGTCAATGGCACACGTGCCTGAGCTGGGCCTGACTGACAAAGACGAAGCGCTCAAGTTGATGGACGACACCAGCGGCATTCGCGATCTCGATCCGAATGCGAACGACCTGGAAGGCTATCTTTTCCCCGCGACCTACAGTTATCCGCCTGATACAAAAGCCCCCGCGGTGATTGCCGGAATGGTGAAGCGCTTTAGACAGGAATGGACACCCGAGCGCGCCGAACGCGCGCGCGCGCTGGGAATGTCGCCGCGACAAATCGTGATCATTGCCTCACTGATAGAAACAGAAGCGAAGCTCAAAGAAGATCGACCGCTGGTCGCCTCAGTCATTTATAACCGTTTGAAAAAGAACACCGCGCTGGGAATCGACTCGACAATCATTTATGCGTCCAAGCTCGCGGGCAAATGGCGCGACGACGGCAAAGTGTATTTGAGTGATGTTAATCGCCGCTCGCCTTACAACACGCGCATCTTTTCCGGTTTGCCGCCCGGACCGGTCGGAAATCCTGGCGAGAGTTCAATTGACGCCGCTCTTAATCCCGCGCAAACAGATTACCTCTATTATGTTCGCGATCCCGCGCGCGACGACGGCAAACACAACTTCTATAACAACTCGGCCGATTTTGAAAAAGGAGTGCGGGCGTTGCGCGAGTGGGAGCGAACGCAAGGACGCTGACGATCATCTATTGCGAGAAGTGTCGCGATCGATCGCTTGTCTTTACCGATCAATCGGACTATTCTCGGAATTGTCCCCGGCCTGTTTCTCTCTCTCTCGCGGTATGAGGTTAGCAATCATGAAATCTTCGCTTCGTTTTCTGGCCGTCCTGGTTGCCTTGTTAGGATCGACGGTCGCCTTCGGACAAGGCAAAGGCGTCGATACGCAGGGCCAGCGCATCACCGATAACAGCGCTAACAAAGCGCCCGCAAACAACGGCGCGAAGACCAACGTCGGCACGACCGGCTCCGGGATAAATTTTGGCAAAGACAAGACCCGCGAACGTGGGGTGACGCCGAACCCTTATCGTCTGACTGCACGCCGCGACGTGATCATCAAAGGTGTCGAGGAAGTAATGCGCGATCGCAAACTGATCCTCGATGAAGCGTCGTCGAAACTCGACGACGGCATCCTGGTCACCCAGCCCTACACTTTTATCAAAGGCGCAGTGGTCGCCCAATCGGAACTAAATCGTTACGCCAATATCGTCACGGATAACACGCGAAACTGGACGCGCGGCCGTTACACGATCACGGTCGAAGTACAGCCTATCGACGGCGTCAGCGCGAACATTTCTGTAAACGCCAAGATCGAAGGGCGCACTGATGGCCCAACCGGCGCAGAATGGATCACCCTGCCGAGTAGCGGCGCTGCCGAGCAGGATTTTCTTAACGCGCTGATCGAAAACGTAACCGGTACTTCTCCTTCGACGTCCAGGATCAAGTCGCGCGGTATTGATCTCAACGCATCCGTAGTTCTGGTCGACTCAGCCACAAAGATAGTCAGCGTCGACGCAAGTCCTAACTCTGTAGTAATCAATGCAAATCCTAAATCAACTAGAAACTGAACCCATCCCGATCGAAGAAGAAGAGCAACGTCACACCCGGCGACTGCTCATCGGCACTCTCTGCGCTCTGATTTTGACCGGAAGCGTCCTGGGCGGCTACCTCTATCTGCGCAAGCGTCACGAGCGACAGGTCACCGCCGCTGTGGCTGCCGAAAAGATTGAGAAAGAAAAAGCGAAGGTCGAAGTGCTGGTCGATGAGGCGACAATCGATGGCAAGAAGAGCGTGCTCGCCGGTACGATTCACAACATCTCAAATGAAACCTTGCGAAACGTCGCGGTCGAGTTGCAACTGCGGCGACGCAGCGGTAGCACCGTGGAAACACGCATCGTGATGCCGCAGGTGACGGAATTAGCCGCCGACGCAAGCACGCGCTACAGCCTGGAGGTTTCCGTTCAGGACTATTCATCGGCGACTTTTTCGAGAGTGCTGGCCGGTGACGCGCATCTGGCGATTGCTTTCAAAGCGTTACCCGGCGCTGAACGACCGCCCTTGCCGGCGCCTGCTTCAAAGACAATTGTGGTCAGCCGGCCGGCGCCGCGTGGTGATGAATTTTTGAATACGGAAAAGAATCCCGGCCGCGTGCCATGAGCCGCGCAAAGATTTATTGTTGATTCCTTCTCGATCTGAGAGAGGGCGAAACAAAAAAACTTTCTTTTTCGAAGCCAACGATCCCATCACATTTCCCCGTCACAGCATCAGATTAGTCTTGAGCGTGGACCTTTGTTCGGCTACGATTGATCGCGCAAACAATAGATGCCAGTTCTTCTATCTTATCGTCGAATCGGGACCTGGGTGAGATGCGGCCTGCTGCTCGGCACGGCGCTTCTTGCCGCAACGGTATCTGTCTATAGCCAATCACCTGTACCTGCTTCGACGCCCGATCCTTTGACGAAAGATTCATCGAAAGATGATTCACCGCGGTTCGGATCTCCAGAAGCCGAAATCCGTTCAAAACTGGCTTTGAAGGATGAAAAGAAGAAGTATGACGAGCATGTGGCGCGCGCGAAAGAGGTTTCCCAAATCGCGTTGCAGCTATCGCAGAGCTACGAAACGCAGAAGGCGTTTAATAACGATGACGAAAAGAAACTCGAGCGATTAGAAAAATTGACGAAGCGCATTCGTAACGAAGCCGGAGGCGCTGACGCCGTTTCTGATGCTGACATAAAAGACATTCCCCCAGAGATGCAAGACACCATCAAGAAGCTCGCATCGATGGCGGAAGAACTTCATAAGCTGGTCGAGAATACTCCTCGCAACGTCATCTCTGCCGCCGTCATCGATGAAGCGAATAGGCTGGTGGGGTTAATCCAACACGTTCGCAGTAGCAGTCGTTAAGCCCTTATGTCTCGGCATTCAGGTCAAACCATTCACCGGCGCACAATCTTTGCCATCTCACTTCTGTTTGTCTTCATCTTCTTAATCGCCATCAGTTTAGAAGGCGGATTTGTCCCACCTGGCGGCACAAGTGCCGCCTCTAAACGTGCGCCTCAAGATAAGCAAGATCAGGATGATGTGATTCGAGTCAGCACCGATTTGGTGGTGGTGAACGCCACGGTGCTTGATAAAGAGGGTAAGTTTGTTCCGCGTCTGAAGCGGACCGACTTTCAAATTTTTGAAGATGGCACGGAGCAGAAGATTGCTTCCTTCAGCGCGGAAGAGACACCGTTCGCCGCGGCGATTCTTTTGGATACATCGGGCAGCATGGAGTCGCGACTCACGCTTGGGCGCAGCGCAGCGGTTCGATTTCTTGACGGCTTGCGCGATGAAGACGTGGCCGCGGTCTACAACTTCGACGTGAAGGTCGAACAGATTCAGGATTTTTCTCCGGGACGCGACTTGCCGGCCAAGGCGTTCACGCTGAAGACCAAAAACATGACCTCTCTCAATGATGCCGTTCTGCAGGCGGCAGTCGATCTCGGGAAGCGCGAGGAAAAGCGGCGAGCGATTGTCGTGTTGTCTGACGGCGGCGAGAACTCCAGCCGTGCGAGTTCTGACAAAGCGCTGGAGCGTGCGCTGCAAGCAGGAGCGACGATTTATTCGGTGAACATGGGTGAGCAAGGGGCGCAGAGGGACATTCTGGCGTCAGGGATTTTGCGAAACTTTGCGGAAAAGAGCGGCGGCCGCTACATCGACTCACCGGGCGGCCAGACACTGCGCGATGCGTTCGCTTCGATCGCCGAAGAGTTGGGTCATCAATACACGATTGCTTATCGACCAACGAACCACGCGCACGATGGCAAGTGGCGCGCAATTGGTGTGAAGCTTTCTCGCGCGGATGTAACCGTCAGGACGCGCAAAGGATATAAGGCGCCGAAGTGATGAGACGCCACACAGATTCGCATCAAATACTTGTCTCATTTCTCGCCCGCTCGCCATGACGTTCGATGGCCATTTTGATTAGTTGATCGATGACGCTTGAAAAAGGAATTCCGGTCGCTTCCCACATCTTGGGAAAGCCTGACACGTCAGTCAGGCCGGGCAAGGTATTGATCTCGTTGACGAGCAGCTCGCCATCCTGCTTCAAAAAGAAATCCACGCGCGATAGACCTGATGCATCAATCGCTTTGTAGGCGGTGGCCGCCATCTTCTGAATCCGGCTGATTAGGGCCTTCGGAATTCGAGCGGGAACGATAAACTCGACGTTGCCGGTGCTGGAATATTTTTCAGTGTAATCGAGAAAGCGCGCCGACTCTTCGTGGATCACATACTCACCGGGCAGGCTGGCACGCGGCTCATCATTTCCGATCACGGCGCATTCAATCTCACGCCCGTCAACCAATTCCTCGATCATGATCTTTCGATCATAACGCGCCGCCAGGTCGACAGCTGTCGCGAGGGATTTATTGCTGGTAGCTTTCGAAACTCCGACTGACGATCCGAGATTCGCCGGTTTCACAAAGCAGGGAAAACCGATTTCGCGTGTGATCCGCCGCATGACTTTTTCTTTGTCGCGCTCCCAATCCGAACGCAACGACCACGTATGGGCGCAAATCGGCAGACCCGCTTCTTTGAAAAGGGCTTTCATGGTGACTTTGTCCATGCCGCAGGCCGAGGCGAGCGTGCCGCAACCGACGAACGGAATCGCAGCCATCTCGAGCAGGCCCTGAATCGTTCCATCTTCGCCATACGTCCCGTGCAGTACCGGAAACACGACATCCAAACGCTCGGCGCGTCCACTATCGCTGCCGAGGTTCATCAGGCCGTGACGCGAAGGATCGCCGACAATCGCAACATCATCGCGCGTGGGGCCGAAGCTTTTAGTCGAAATCCTGCGCTGCGTTTCAGGCGGCAGAAGTTCGGCGGCCACGGCAGGCGCCAACCAATTCCCTTCCTTGGTGATCGCGATTGGCACGACTTCGTATTTCGATTTATCAATCGCGTCGATTACTGAGCGCGCGGAACGGACAGAGACTTCATGCTCGCCCGACCGGCCGCCAAAAATTACCCCAATGCGAAGTTTCCTGGTCATGATCCCATTATGAACCTGTTTAGAAGGCGGACTTGTCCGCCTTGGCGGCACAAGTGCCGCCTCTAAACGAAATTAATTACAAAATTCTCTTTCCCAGCGCCGAAAGAATCAATTGCACACCCAACTCAGCCGTGCGATTGTTAACGTCGAGCGCCGTGTTGATTTCCACAACCTCAAGCGAACGCATGCCGCCCGCTTCCGAGATTTGCTCCATGGCCAGATGCGCCTCTCGATAACTAAGGCCGCCGCGCACGAGTGTTCCCGATCCCGGCGCATCACCCGGATCGAGAACATCCACATCAAAGGTGACGGCATAGCCGCCGCTGCCCTGAGAGGCAATGGCAATCGCTTCATCCATGCAGGCCGCGAGTCCGCGCTCGTCAATTTCGCGCATCGTAAAAAAGCGGATTCCCAGTCGACGAATTAGCCCGCGTTCGCCGGGATCGAGATCACGCCCGCCAACATGCGCGCACAACTTCGGATCGAACTTGGGAGAAAAGCCGCCGAGGTTAACCAACTCAGGCGCGCCATAACCAAGCAACACTGCCAAAGGCATTCCGTGAATATTACCCGACGGTGTTGTGTCAGGTGTGTTCATATCAGCGTGCGCGTCAAGATAGATAAGCCCTAATCTTTCATTCCGCTTGCGAAACGCCTTCACGATTCCTGAGAGTGAGCCGATGGCGATCGAATGATCTCCACCGATAGTGATTGGCAGCGCACCCGCATCGATGATCTTTTCCGTCTCACTCGTCAGACGTTCGCACGCGGCGTAAATCTCGTTGAGATATTTCAGCTTCTCGTCAAAGCCGGGCAAAGAGTGGGAGCGTTCAATAGCGAGGTCCCCATGGTCGTTGACTTCATAACCCAGACTCGTAAGTCGCTCTGCCAGTCCGGCCACGCGCATCGCCGCTGGCCCCAGATGAACTCCGCCCTTGCTCTGGCCGTAACTCAAAGGCACGCCGAGAATCGCCACCGCTTTGCCGGCGCCGGGCTGATCTTCATTAAGTTCGATCGGTTTTTCGATCACGTTTTCCATCACATCGTTTAATAATCCTGCTCACGACCGCGTTCGGCAGGAGTAGTGCCCGTTTTGGTTCGTTCTCCGTGTCTCAGTGGTTCTTTGTGTCTCTGTGGTGAATGATCGCAGCAACCACTCACCACAGAGACACCGAGAAAATCACGGAGTCACAGAGAAAAACAAGATGCTCACGCTGATGCAGCATCTTGAATCCTCACCTCGCGCGATTCCCGCTTAATGATATCGACTGCTTCTTCCGGTGAAGTTGCGAATCTGAGAATTTCAACGTCAGCGTCGCTGACTGCAAGCTGACGCTGCCACTCGCGGACGACCGGCGGCCAGCAATCGCCGAGCAGGACCAACGGCCTTGGATCAAGCACATGCGTCTGCATCTTGTTCCATACCAGCGAAATTTCCGTGACCGTTCCCATGCCGCCCCGCAGGGCTATGTAGCCCACTGATCGCGTGATTAATCGTTGCAGCCGTTCGTAAAAATGTGCAGACGGAACTTTTTCAGTCAGATACCGGTTGGGCTCGGACTTGAACTGGTCCATCGTCACCCCAATGACGCGTCCGCCACGTTCGTGCGCGCCGCGGCTGGCAGCTTCCATCACGCCGGAGTAGCCGCCCGTGCAAATGGTGAAGCCGGCATCCGCCAGCATCTCGCCAACCCGCACAGCTTCCGAGTATTCCAGATCGCCTTCGCGACATTTCGACCCGCCAAAGATCGTGACGATTCTTTCGCTCATGCTATTCAGCCGGTTTTCCGTCTTTGCTCCACTGTGGTCTGAAATCCGTGTTTACCAGCCACTCAACGGGCGCAACCATTGAGGCGATCGCTTCGGTCATGTGCCCAAAGTCGATGTGGGCGAGATCGTCGCTGGGCCGATGATAGTCAGCGTGCAATCCATAACTCGATACGGTGTGCGCGATGATTCCCTTGCGCGCGAGCACGTAATTGTCAGAGCGGCGAAAGAAGTTTTGCTCAGGATGCGGATCAGCAACCAATCGCGCGCCATGCGCCGCGAGCTGGCGGCCCAGATCGGAACGCTCGTATCCGGTCAGCCAAAGCGTGTGCGGCGCGACGGCCGCATCAGGCCTGCCGATCATTTCAAATTCGAGGTTAGCCACAAAACTCTCGACGGGCACGGGCGGATGCTCCTGAAAATATCTGGCGCCATAGCCGCCAATCTCTTCGCTGCCAAACAACGCGAAGACAACTGTGCGCTTTGGTTGCGGTCCCTTTGCCAGTGCTTCAGCCAGTTCCAATACCGCGGTGACTCCGGATGCGTCGTCATCCGCACCGTTGAAAATATTGTCACCCGGCATTCCCGCACGTACGCCAAGGTGATCGAGATGTGCCGAAAGCAAGATCGTATCTTTCGACAAATTCGGATCGCTGCCGCGCAGGATGCCGATCACATTGGTGGTTACAGCTTCGACCGGCGCAGCACTCGGATCACGCTGTCTTCGCTGAAACTTTACCGTTTGCAGATAGTCGCCGTTGTCTCCGGCAGGCGCGATCTTTAACAGCTTCAGCTGCGACGCGATGTATTTTGCGGCGGCCAGTTCGTCGGCAGTCGCGCTGCCGCGGCCGCGCATCTCATCGCTTGCGAGCGCGTTCATGTAGCTTCGTACGGACTGCTCTGAGACAGTTGTTTTTGATTTGGAAGTCTGCGCAAGCGCCGGTTTGGAAGCAAAACCAAGCCAGGTTATCGATAGCAGCAGCGCGACTGCGGTTATTCGGTATCTAATTAGGGTCTTCATTTCTTAGCCTCGCCGCTGATCATTAGCGATCCGGCCTCGCGATATTTCACAAAGTCTTCCCTGCTCTTGAACGAGCCGCTGGTGTAGTCGTCCGGTACGGGCCGGGGATCAAGAATTCGTTCGTCGCGAATGTTTGTGAAGCTCGCGTCGATTAACAACGAGCGGTAGTCGTCTACGCTCAGCAACTCCACCGGCACATTCAAGTCGTCGATCCATTGATGTGTGGCTTCACTCTCCCAATACAAGTCGACCACGGCGACGAACAGTCCGCCGTTTTTCATGACACGGTGAATCTCGCTCAAGGCCCTGGGAAGGTCTCGATAGTAGTAAAGCGACTCCATCGAGAACGCTTTATTGAATTCGTCTGTATTGAAAGGAAGTTGCTCAGCGCTCGCGACTTCGAAATCTACATTTTGCCGGTCCCGCGATGATTCACGCGCCAACTGAATCATCTCGTCAGAAATGTCGATGCCGGTAACTCGTCCGTTGATCGCATAGTCAGCCAGCAAACGAGTCGCCCACCCTGATCCGCAACCAACATCCAACACGCGTGCGTCGCTGCCGACATTCATGCGCGCAATCGCCTGTTCGCCGACGGGACGATGGCCGCGCTCCATGCTCTCGCCCTTGCCGGCGCGCGCCCATTCGTTGAATTCAGTGCGAAGTTGATCGTCCATTTGGAAGTTTTTCTCCGTGTGATCTCTGTAAATCCTCCGTGCCTCTGTGGTGAATGTTTCGTGCAATAAGCTCACCACAGAGACACAGAGGTCCTCAGAGAAACTCAGAGAGATGCTACGGTTTTAGTCTATAAAGCATTCTCGGAAACGGAATCGTTTCGCGCACGTGCTCGATGCCGCACATCCACGCAGTGCAGCGCTCGATGCCCATACCAAAACCTGAGTGCGGCACGCTCCCATAACGACGCAGATCGAGATACCATTCGAAAGCTTCTTTTGGCAGACCGTGCGCAGCGATTTGTTGCTCGAGAAACTCAACCGAAGTTGCCCGCTCACCGCCGCCGATGACTTCGCCGTAGCCTTCCGGGGCCAGCACATCAACGCCGAGCGCATAGTCTTCGTGTTCAGGATCGCGCTTCATATAGAAAGCTTTAACTACCGCGGGATAATGATGGACCATCACCGGCCGATCATACTTGCTTGAAAGATAAGCTTCGTCGGGGGCGCCAAGATCGCCGCCCCATTCGAACTTGTTTTCCATCGCGCCTTGCTCAAATCCTTCGTGCAGCATCTTGACTGCGTCGTCATAATGCAGGCGCGGAAACGGCGGAATGATTGATTCGAGTTTCGAGGTGTCACGTTCCAGCGTCTTCAATTCTTCCTGTCGGGTTTCCAAAACCCTCGACGCGATGTACGAGAGAAATCGTTCGGCCAAATCCATCACGTCATCCAGCGTTGCATAAGTCATCTCTGGCTCGACCATCCAAAACTCAGTCAGGTGGCGGCGCGTCTTGGACTTCTCAGCGCGAAACGTGGGGCCAAAGCAATAAACCTTTCCGAATGCGGCCGCGGTCGCTTCGTTGTAGAGCTGGCCGGATTGCGTGAGATAGGCTTTCTCGTCTCCGAAATAATCGACTTCAAAGAGAGTGGTCGTACCTTCGCATGCGGCCGGCGTGAAGATCGGCGTATCAGCCAGGGTGAAGCCATCGTTATCGAGAAAGTCCCGCACGGCTTTGACCACTGTGTGCCGTATTTTCAAAATCGCATGTTGCTTTTTCGAACGCAGCCACAGATGACGATTGTCCAAAAGAAATTCCGGGCCGTGCTCTTTCGGCGTGATGGGAAAGTCGTGAGCGTTCTGGATGACGTCTGCATTAACGACATCGATCTCGACACCGCCGGGCGCCCGCGCATCCTCGCGCACACGGCCATTTACGATCAACGATGATTCCTGGCCCAGACCTTTTAGCGCGTCCCAAAGTTCCGCGGTTACTGCGTTTTTCGCGACGACGCCTTGCACGATGCCGGTGCCATCTCGCAATTGTGGGAACAGAAGCTTGCCGCTGGAGCGCATGTTATAGAGCCAGCCCTTCAGCGTGACTTCTTCGCCGACGTGTTTTGATAAGTCTTTGATGTATGTTTGGGTCATTAGCCTGAACAATGTGAAAGTGCATTCGCCGAAAACGGGGCAGTAGCCCGACCGTAAGGGAGGGCGTCCGCAGAAGACACGCCCTTGCTGACGCGCGGGCTACTGCCCCGATTTTTGCTACCCGATTCTCTCCTTAATCATCTGCTGTAAAACTGGAAAGCGCTCTAACCATTCGGCCGCCTGAAGCACAATGAGAAGGGTGGGATGAATGTGGCGCTCATAAAAAGGTCCTCGGCCATACACTGCAGTTTGGCATGAGAAAGTGCCGACTGCTTTAAGGCCGCGCTGAATGGTCATCAGGCGAAATTCTTTGCTGAAGTCGTCCGGATCGATGGGCTCCAGACCGTAACGTCTACGCGTATCGAGAAAAAACAAACGGTGACTGCGTACTTCGGCCAATGAAGGCGGGCCCGGTTGTCGATCGAGCAGAAGAGAAACCAGATCATAGCTGGCCGGTCCCATGCGCGCGTCCTGGTGATCGACAACGCGCACGCGGTCTTGCGTGTCCAGCATCAAGTTCGCAGTGTGATAATCGCGATGGCAAAGGACGCGCGCGCAAGCGGACAATTCTGCGGCGATGTCATTCAATTCAGTTTTCAGCCCGGTCGTCTGGCCGCGCGTCAATGTTTCTTTCCGATAGCTTCCAAAATAATGCTCAAAAAAGAAGTTCAATTCCCAGGCAAGCTTTGCTTCATCAAAGGCGAGCCGGCTGGAAATCGAATCACGTTCGAATGCGGTCGCCGTGGCCGCCTGAATGCGAGCAATAATGTCGATCGCTTGCTCGAGCAAACTCTCACGTTCTTCGTCCGACACTTCCTCGAACACCTGGCACAATTGCCGGCTGCCCAGGTCCTCCTGAACGATGATACCGGCGCCGGCGTCGACGTCGTACACTTCGGGGACGGGCAGACTGCAGTCGCGGAACAGTCGAGTCACATCAAGATATGGATGCACGGACGCGTCGAACGGCTCGGGATAAACCGCCGCAACAGCGTTGCCTTTATCCCACGGAACCCGAAAGTACTCTCTGGTCGATGCATCAGGCGTCAAAGCCGTAATCTTTTTGTCACGCGTTCCTAATCGCCCGGCCAGATACACTTCAAGTCGTTCACGCGCGCTGGCTGTGAAGGTGGTTGAAGTGGATTGAATGACTGAGCTCATGCGCTAAGTGTCAGAACCGTCTGCGGTAGCGGGCGGTTAATCTTTGGCATGTAGCGACATCACATGCCCAAGATCAACCACCCGCTACCGCAGGTGGTTCTGACTCATCGTTAAGCGAATCTTATCACTGCGATAAGGAGACGACAAAATTCTCGCCTCTTGTTTCACCCGGGAGGGCCTTGAGCGGTCTCTGTTTGCCGGCGACGATCTCGTTGCGGACGACGACGCAGTTTTCGATCACTTCGCCTTCGCGAATGCGCACGCGATCACCCAGGATCGCGCGCCGCACGGTGGCCTCGCCTTCGATGCTGACATCATCCCAAAGGATTGAATCGCGGACATCTGCATCGGAATCAATGGCCGCATTCCGGCCCGCGTAAAGAGGCCGACCCTGTTCGCGCAGCAACGCGAGACTGATATCGAGGTATCTCTGCAAAGTAGAAAGCTCGAACCACATACCGTCGGCGACGTGGGCCACGATGCGCTCACCATTCGCGATCGCCTGCGGATAGACCTTCACGACAGTATCCGAAAAAACAGCGCGCGGTATGTAATCAAAGATGCGCGGCTCAAGGATTTGAATACCGGTGAACATCAGCGGCGGCTCGTCAGCAAAAGGTTGTGTTACAGACGGCATACCCGCGAAGCGCGAGACCAAACCATCATGCGTTTCGACTATGCTAAAGCGCTCGCGAGCGGTATTGCGTTTCAGGACCAGTGTGGCCAAAGCATTTTGCGCCCGATGTTGGGCCAATGCGGCATTCAGGTCCAGGTTTGTGATCAGCTTGCCGTTAACCACCGCGAAGGTTTCTCCGTCAAGCAGGGCTCGTGCATTATCCAGCGCACCGCTGGTCCCCAGAATCACCGGCTCGTGCGCGTATTCGAGATGCACGCCGAAATTGCTTCCATCACCGAGCGCTCGCCGCACCGATTCCGGCGCGTGATGGAGATTCACGACTACATCTTTGATTCCGAAGCTAGCCAAATATTCGGCGACGTAACCAACCAGCGGCTTTCCCAGTACAGGCAGCGCCGGTTTGGTGCGGTCGGCAGTCAACGGCCAAAGACGCTCGCCAAATCCCGCCGCCAGAATCATTCCTTTCATCAAGTCCATTCTAATGGAAAAAGCTCCGGCGACCACTCATAAGCGATCCTACTGTTGGCAATAAGCAAAATATTTTTCGCAATTCATTTGAAGCGGCATCGTTTATTTCGTAAGCTAATCGCCGGCTTCTTATATCGCTATTTATTCAGGGGACAAATGCCATCTGACCGATTCCTGTCGCTGCCATTCGAACAACAGATTGGCCAATTCTTTTTCATCGGACTGCCGGGTAAGACAATCGATTCCGAAGCGCGTGAATTGATCGAAGAGATCAAACCGGGAGGAATAATTCTTTTCGGGCGCAACGTCGAGTCTCCCGAACAGGTGCGCAAGTTACTGGATGAGGCGCGCGCGCTGGTGCCGACACAGCTATTGTGCGGCATCGATCAGGAAGGTGGTTTGGTCGATCGCCTGCGTGAGATTTTTCCGGCGATGCCTTCCGCGCGCGCACTCCGCCAACACGGTGATCTGGCGGGCGTGCGCACGTTGGGAAGCGTCACTGGCGAGCTGCTGCGTATCCTCGGAATCGATATCAACTTTGCCCCGGTGATGTCGATCATCACACAAGCGCGCAGTCAACTGACAAACGGGCTCTACTCCCGTTCCTTCGGCAGTTCACCCGGCGAAGTTCTGGGTTACACAACGGTCTACATGCGTGGGTTGCAAGGCACCGGGTGCCTGGGTTGCTTAAAGCATTTTCCGGGAATCGGCGCCGGGACTGTAGATTCGCACATTGAAATGCCCATGGTGCCGCTTTCGCGCGATGACTTGCTCGCACAGGATCTCGCTCCTTACATCGAGCTGTTTCAACGCGCCGACGATCGCGTGCGCGTGGTGATGGTTAGTCACGGCGGCTTCCCCAACATCGACATCAAGAAAGGAACGACTGGCGGCCTGGTCGAGCCGGCATCAATTAGTCCCACCATAGTTTCACACCTGCTGCGCAAGGAACTCGGATACAGACATCTGGTGGTTACTGACGATTTAGAAATGGGCGCCATTGCCAAGCAGTATGAAATCGAGGAAGCAGTCATAAAGGCATTCAATGCGGGCGAAGACATGCTGCTCATTTGCGCCACGCCCGAAACCATTCGCCGGGGCTACCACGCGTTAGTCGAGGCCGCGCGCAACAAACAGCTCAGCGAGCGTCGCATTCAGGGTTCGCTCAAGCGGATTGCCGCCACGAAGACATTGGCCCACGGACCTTTGCCGCTGGACATGGAACGATACGAAAAATTGGCAAACGATATCAGAGAGCTCAACAAGAGATTGGAATATGTGTATCCGGGAGAATCGCATGTGCAATAGCCCTCAGTCCGAACGCAAGACCTGGCGGCTGTTCGCCTTGATCGTCTGTGTTGCCCTCCTCTTGTGCAGCGGATCATCCTGCCGGCGCAATCGCAGCAACGGCTTCGTCATCGCCCTTTCGGATAACGTCAAGACAATCGATCCAATCGGCTCGCCGTCAGTCGATGCGGCCAGCGAACGCGTACGCGTATTGATGTTCAATTCCCTGGTGAAGAAGGACGAGAAGTTCGATTACGTGCCGGAACTTGCTTCGAACATTCAACGGTCTGATGACGGATTGACGTTCACTTTCACCCTGCGGGATGGCGTGACGTTTCACGATGGCCGGCCATTTACTTCGGCTGATGCGAAGTACACGCTCGATACGGTGCTGGCGAACAGCTTCGCCAAGTCGGCAAGCTTCTTCGAGGGTTCGGGCGCGAATCGCACGGCATACGTCAAGAGCGTCGCAGCTCCAGATCCCCACACGCTGGTGATTCAGCTGAATAAGCAGTGGACAGGATTACTGCCGAATCTCGTGACGATCGCGATGATTCCGAAAGGTACTTACGAACCCGACCTCAAGAACGGCAAGCCACCAGAACAAGCAGTCCATCCGCTAGGCACTGGTCCATTCAAGTTCAAGAGCTACGATTCCACTCAGCAAGTGCTCGATCTCGAGGCTAATTCGAATTACTACGATGGGCCGCCACACATTCCCACGTTGCGTGTGCGGGTAATCGCGGACGCGAACGCGATGCAAGCCGAGCTGCGCAGCGGCCGCGTTGACATCGCGCCGCTGGCGACCAGTCTTTCGCCGGATGCGATAAAGTCTTTGGCCCAGGATCCAAATCTAAATGTACAAAAATTCCCGGGATCGAACCTCAACCTGTTGACCTTCAATACCAAAGAACCGCCGTTGGATAACGTTAAGGTTCGCCAGGCCATAGCCTACGCTATTGATCGTGAGAGCCTCATACGCGATTTGGTTCTGGACCAGGGAATAATCGCCCACAGTATTCTGCCCGAAGCCTCGTGGGCCTATGCAAAGGCAGTGACTTATCAATTTGATCCTAATAAGGCGAAGCAGTTGCTGGACGAAGCCGGTTTCCGCGATCCGGACGGTGATGGGCCGCAAATGCGATGGGCAACACCTCTGCTCTTTCGGATTTCGGGAAGCAGCGCGGCCGCACGCCAATATGCCAGTGTGATTCAGAATTATTTAGCAAGCGTCGGTGTGCCAGTCACGATTGAAACATCGGAATTCAACACCATGCGACAGCTCGTCCAGAACGGCCAGTTTCAGATTAACTATAGCCAATGGGTCGGTGGCAATCAGGATCCGATCTTCTACCACGATCTCTTCGCCACGTCAGAAATTGCCAGCCAGACCGGCGGTCTCAATCGGAGCCGTTACAGTAATCCTGAATTGGATAAGATCCTTGACGATGCTAAGAACACCTACGACCACGCGATCGCCGGTCCGCTCTACGTGAGGGCCCAGGAGATTGTCAGCCGCGACGTTCCGGTGTTTCCACTCTGGTACCAGGCGAACATGGTCATCGCCAAAAAGAACGTCGGCAACATTCACGTGAATGCGAGCGGCGACTGGGGATTTGTGAAGGATTTGACGGTACAGTGAAACTGGTGTCAGCAGCCCGAATGTTAGGGATGGCATGCTCAGCGCCACTTGCAGTTGCTTACGGGCGGGCTTCTGACACAAATCTGCTAAATCAGACTTTGCATTAACGCGTCCAGTCTTGTTCGGATGTCATCGCCCACGTTCACGAATTCAATTCCCGCGCCGGTGGGCGGCGCTCCTTCCATCACGCGCAGCAGATAACGAACGGTACCTCTCAAAGTGATCGTGCCGGCACGCTCGGCGGTCCATTTGAGATAGATCTCCTGACCCGACGCGAGCTCTCGCTTCGTGACCAGAAAGCATCCGCTGATGCTGAGGCTGGTGACGCGATCGTAAAACTCATACTCCGGTCCCCAACCCCAATCAGCATAGAAGTCGACGATAATGCGCGGATGTCTTCGCTGTTCAATCGTTCCCATAAGGATGGTTACAGAACCCCGACCTGTCGGGGTAGCGGGCCGGTTAAATACTCACCATTGATGACGATAGGCCTGATCACTGAATTAGACGAAGTTGATTTTTGTCCCGCTCGCTGCCGCTCACAGTTCTGTCTCAATCGGCAGACTACTCCGGAATTACTAAATCCTTAATCTTTGCCCACGCGATTACGCCTTCGCGAATCAACCTGGGTTCAGCGCCTGAGGCATCAACAACAGTCGATGGAAGATCGCTCTTCCCTTCTCCATCATCTGCGATCAGATCGATAGCATCGGCAAAATATTCGTGAACTTCATGGGCGCTTTTCGCCGGCGCAGCGTGCGAAGGATTCGCGCTGGTTGCCGTCAATGCCCCGCCGCAACTTCTCACCAGCGCGCGCACATGATCATCCTTTGGCAAACGCACGCCCACCGATTTCGTGCCGGCTGTGATCTCTTCGGGCACGCTCGCGTTGGCGTTGCCAATCAAAGTTAACGCGCCGGGCCAGAATGTTTTTGCCAGCAGCTCGAATGCGGGCGAGACGTTATCGATGAAGCGATGCAATTGATCATAATCACTGATGATGATCAGGATCGGCTTATTTTCTTCCCTGCCTTTGAGCTGTGTGATTCGGCGAACGGCTTCACGAGCAAAGGGATCTGCACCCAGTCCATAAAAAGTATCGGTGCGAAACGCGACGATCCCGCCGCGAGAGATTACCTCAGCGATTTGCCGGTGAGACTCTGTAGAGGCATCGCGAATCAATTGCTTCCTCTTTGGTTAATTGATCTTTACCGCGTATCCCAAACCGTCACCGACTGCGAGGACCGCTGCCCGCAAGTCCGGATGATTGACGAAGTACTTGTTAAATTCGCGGAGCGCTTCGGTCGATGCTTTCTGATCGTCCGATCGAATCTCACCCGCGACCTGGCCGCCCCACAGAAGATTGTCGCAAATCACGACGCCGCCGGTGCGCAGTTTTGGCAAAGCAAGATCAAGATAACCGCGATACTCCTCTTTCACAGCGTCGATAAACAGGAGATCAAAAGTTTCGTTGAGCCGCGGAATGACTTCGAGCGCATATCCTTTTTCAATTTGCGTTTGCTCGCGCAGCCCCGCTCGCGTGAGATAGCCATGCGCCAATTTGATCATCTCATCACTGGGATCGACAGTAATTACGCGGCCATCCTTACCCATGCCTCGCAAAAGATGAATCACCGAATAGCCAATCGCCATTCCGCATTCGAGAGCTCGCTTGGCTTTAATTGCGCGCGCCGTGATTTCTAAAAAGAGAGCAACTTCTCGATCGGCAATCGGCACGCGATGCTCGGCCGCGTAGTCTTCCATCTCAGCGAGCAATTCATCGCTCGCCGGAAGTAGTTTATCGAGATACTCCGCTTGTTCGAGTTTTATGATGGCGTCAAGTTTGGCTTTCATGACGCCGATTATAGCTCAGAGCTAAAGAAGCGGCAGCCGAAGTGGTGGGTGTCAGTAGCTAAGCCAACTTTGCGCGAATGAGGTCAGTACCATTTGCGTAAGCAAATGGTATAAAGAGCATTCAGTCGACTTGAACTCCTTATCCCATCCACTAACGCGGATGGTACTGACCTCACGGCCGGATCGAGTCTTTATTCTCTCGCTACCGCTCGCGTTCCTTAACGACCTACTGAGAAGACGCAGCAAAGCCATTGCTCTTGTCACTCTTTTTCGGCACCCACAGCGACGTATCTTCGCCCGAGGCCTAACTCTCTCAGCTTATGTTGCAACGACTGGCGGTGCATCCCCAGAACCGAAGCAGCCCGCGTGACGTTGCCGCCTGACTCTTCCAAACAACGCGCGATGTAACGCCGCTCGAACTCGCGCCGGTCGTCGCGAAAATCGTTTGTATACGGCACAACCAAATTGCCGTTTGTCGTTGGATCGAAAGTGTCTTTCTTTTGTGAGGATGGTTGATCGATATCAAGTGCCGTCAGCTCATCGCCCTCGGACATGATCGCCGCCCGCTCGATCACATTCTTCAATTCGCGCACGTTTCCCGGCCAGTCATAATCCATCAGCAATCGCAGCGCGTCATGTCCGATTGCTCGCTCGCGCAAGCTGTGACGCTCGGCAGCCTGGCGCGCGAATGCAGACGCGAGCACGGGAATGTCTTCGCGTCGCTCGCGGAGCGGCGCGATATCGATGGTGACGACGCGCAATCGATAAAAAAGATCCGCGCGAAAATTGCCCTGGTCGATTTCTTCTTCCAGCACGCGGTGGGTGGCGCTGATAATTCTCACGTCTACGGGAATCGATTCATCACCACCGAGGCGCTCGATTCGTCGGTCCTCCAACGCCCGAAGCAGTTTTGCCTGCACGTTCGAGCTCATGTCGCCAATCTCATCCAGGAACAAAGTGCCGCCGTTGGCCTGCTCGAATTTTCCTTTGCGGCGCGCCGCGGCGCCCGTAAATGCGCCCTTTTCATGGCCAAAAAGCTCAGATTCGATTAACTCAGTCGGCAGCGCGGCGCAGTTTACTGCGACGAACGCACCGCTGCTCCGGGTCGTGCTGCGATCGTGCAGTTCGCGCGCGACTAACTCTTTACCGGTGCCGGATTCGCCGCGCACCAGGACAGTCGCGTCAGTATCGGCGACCTTGTCAATCATCGCGCGAACATTTTGCATCGGTTTGGAATTTCCGAGCAGCGAGCCTCTCTGCGAGGTTTCGATTTCAATGCGACGACGCAGCAACTGATTTTCACGGCGCAGTTTGATCGTCTCGAACGCGTTCTTAACCACCAGCCGCAGGTCGTCAAGCTCGAAGGGTTTCGCAATGTAATCGTATGCACCGCTCTTCACTGCTTGTACGGCCAAACGCTCTGAGCCATGAGCGGTGATGATGATGACGAGCGGACTTTCAGTGATGCTCTCGTTGTCGCTCTGAATCTGTTTGAGGAATTCGAGGCCGCTGATTCCCGGAAGGTTTACATCAAGCAGCAGGAGATCGAAATTGTCCCTGGCCATCAGTGCGTGCGCTGCTTCGGCGCTTTCAGCTTCGGCAATCTCATAGCCGAAGCTCTCCAGCGCGCGCCTGATTCCATACCTGGCGGCTTCTTCGTCGTCGACGATCAATAAACGCAGGCTCTTCATATTGACTCCCCAAAGTTTAATACAAAGCGGGCGAGGATGCCCGCTCTGCAGTCTTTTGAGGAGATTTGCTTGCGCGTGCCATGCCACGGATGTTTTGACTAGTGACGGAGCGATGTTGTTGGAACTCGAGCTTCAATTTGACGATTGGGTTCGGCCGAGCGGCCAGATGTTTATAGCAGGCTGGCACCCAATAGACACCGGCGCTCCGTTAGGAGCGCGATGTGTCAACCGCAGCACATTGCGCTCCTTCGGGAGCTGAGTGCCTTTGGGTTATCCAAGGGTCTAAAAACATTCGGTCCCTGACGGGACCTTGTGAGAATGCCTGGGTTCGCGCACTTCGGAACCTATAGTCCACTCACGAGCTTTATCCCGTCACCGTGTACCACGGCTGGGAGGACGGCCCGAGTCAACGATTCGGTCGTGACGCGTGGGGACAGATGACTTTACGCCTCCTGAGGCAACCGGTTCTGTACCTAGTTCGCGCGCCGCGCTGAGATCACGACAATGATTGCGTCACCCTGCGGCCCAACGTGCAACGTTCCTGCGATCACGGGCGCGCCTTCCCGCATGCTGATGTCGGTGTGCAGCCCCACCGATTCATATACGACCTGGGAAACCGGCGCGACGCCCATCGATGCGTTACTGGTCGTAACCTGGCCCGTTATGATTGGCACCTTCGCGCCAAATCTGAATTCATTCATGCGCACGATGTCGTTCCCGTTTCCATCCGTTGCTAATCTGACCACAGCCGCGAACTGGTTGAAGCTCGGATTGCTGAGCGCCGCTGCTGACGATGTAGACGACATCAGGAATGGACTCCCGACCCAACTGACGTCCAGATGTCCATTGTTCTTAACGCGATTGAGAAACGTACCAGCGACGCTGTAATGCTTGAAGGGCAGAGCTTCGCGCAGACGCTTCATGATCGGATCGAGAGCGGGTGGTATCTTGCCTTCATCGATTTCCCGATTGGTTGCCAGAACCAGATAGAGCTGCGTATCAAGATTAGTGTCGTCGTCGCGAACTGCCGCGCGTGTTGACGACGATTGTTCCTGGCATAAAACGGAGGGCGCGGCGGCGAAGGCAATCGCACAAACCAGCGCCAGCAAAAACACACGGCAACACTTATTTGAGATCATTATTCGATACTCCTTTGAAGTTAGCTGAAAGTAGCGATTGCTCGCGGGCAGGTTGGTCGCTCCAAATGCTGACACGCGGCGAATGTCTGAAAGTTCCAAACGTTGTAGCTGGGAGCGCAGGCTTCCAGCATGCATTCTGATGATGCAGAAGATGTCTGCGCTCCCAGCCGGTTACGCTCTGACTATCGTCATCGGGATTCTCAACTCGAATCTTGCTCCGCCGCCGTTTAAGGCTGGCGCGAGCCGCGCCGATCCGCCGGCTTCTTCCATTCGTTTGCGCACGATTGCCAAACCCAATCCGGTACCGCGCTGTCGGGTCGTGAAAAATGGTTCCCAAATCTTTGCGCGCACTTCGGGCGATATACCTGCGCCTGTGTCTGAAACTGAAAAAGTAATGACCTGATCGGCCACTGACGATTCGATCATAATTCCGCCGCCGGACGGCGTCGCTTGTAAAGCGTTCAGAATCAGGTTCGAAAGCGAGTCACGAATGGCAGCCGTCTGCACGCCGTTCAGCGCCGCGTCGCCGTCGATGCGATGCTGCAAAACAATCTGACGCTCTTCAGCATCGGCGCGAAACAAAGCGGCCACACTGCGAACCAGTTCGGCGGCGGCTGAGGGTGGTGCGGACGGAGGTTGCTTGCTCGCAAAACTCAGCAGCTGGGTGACGCTCTTGCTTAGCCGGTCCGTCTCTCCGACGATCAAGCTGAGGTCGCGCGCGTGTTGACGCTTGAGATCTTCATCCTCGCACATTACTTGCGCGATCGACTTGATTGCGGAGAGCGGATTCTTCACTTCGTGCGCCACCGTGGCAGCCATTTGACCAAGCGCGGCAAGGCGTTCGCCCTCCGCCACCTTTCTTTCCAGTCGCACGTTTTCCTGGGTCAGGCGGTAGTCTTCAATGGCAACTGCGATTTGCCCGGCGAGCACGTCCAATACCGCGCGCACATCCGGTGTCAGAGCGTTCTGTGATGCCTCAACCAAGAGCAAGCCAAGGTTGTGATCTTCACGGGACAGCGCGTACGCGACGCTATATCCAAGCGCGTGCAATCGCTCATCGTTTTCAAATGTCTTTACGCCGTTGTTCATCGAAGTCCGCAAGAGCTGCTCGACACCGGATAGTTCCTTGTCTTGATCGTTTTCGGTGTCCGGCAACAGCGCGATGTCGACGCGACGCAATGACAAGGCGTTAACCGTCTGTGATTCAATCGCCCCGAGCAGCTCAGCCAGCGATCGATACTGACCTGCCGACGCGCTGATTCGGGAAACCACGTCGCGATAGAGTGCTGTCTCACGCTCGAAGAGTGAGCGAAAACTTCGCTCGAGCCATCCGCGCAGCGGCGCAGCCAATAAGGTGAGCGCGAGAATCAGAATTGCTTCGACCACGCCGGCACGCAAACCGTAACGCGCGCTGGTCCAATCGGCGATGCGCCGGATTCCGTACAGATATACGGCGAGGACTACCGCCGCGAAGGTCGCCACGATCAGACTCTCTTTGATAATCAGTTCTAGGTATCGGTAGCGATAAATGTAATAAGCCAGCAGTGCCGACGGCAGAAGCGATCCGAGGTTGGCAAGCGTCTGCAGGTACTGGCCCGCGGTAGTTCCCTTGCCCAAACCAAGCCCGAGCGACGCCAGGATCAAACACGCGATGACGATGAACGAGGCGGCCAGTGTGTGTAGAATCCGCCGCTCACTTTGCGACGGGGCGCGTTTGGCTACCAGCAGCTCGGTGATGGCTACGACTGCCAGTGCGTAAACAACCCAGAGTGCGAACGGGAGCACGAAAATTGAAAGCTTCGAGATCATTGGCTGGTATGGACCAGCCCAAAGGCGCGGCACTACCAGTAACAGAAATACGCATGGAATATACGAGAGATAAACCCTGATGCGTTCGATCCGGGTCAAGCCACGCGAATGCGAACTGGCCCAGAGATGGATGTGCACGTGTAGCAGCAGCGAATAACAAACGGTGATGCTGATCACCGCGATAGTATTGGCGATCCGCAGCACCACGCCCCAGTGCGCGGCGTCCAAACCAAACAAACTGCGAAGGGTGACGACGAGATTACCGGCGTGCCAGCCAATCATGCAGACGCCGAGGCCAAGCAGCAGACGCTGAATCGCAACGACGCCGAGCCGTTGCTTGAACAGGAGATATCCCATCCACAGCGGCAGCATTGCGCCCAGGCTGTAACCGATTAGTTGGAGGGCTTCGAGAAGGGTCATGCTCGGAGATTAACCAAGACATGGTGTTAATGTTCGAATGTTAGCGTAATTTCTGTCCGCCGCTTCGTTGAGCGGCTCGCGAGCCGCCATGCTCCTGTCGCGTGATGAGCTTTGTGATTGTGGGCACGAGTCGTTTAGGAACTACCATTACGGTCTGATCCCGCCGGCGAAAAGTGGCTTCATCTTCGGCGACGGCTTCCGCTTCGGTCTGGGTCTCATAGTGTTCGAGCACGGCTTGCACCCGAGCCTCGTTCCAACCCTTTGGAAACTGATTGTGTTTCTTCATTTGTGTTTCCTTCTCATGCGTCGTCGAAATGCGACGAGCGGTTTGCCTGTCACTTCATACGCTGTGATTACGAATACACTATCAGGTTTCGGATCCCTCACATAGATTACTCTTAAGACTCGACCTCCGTCTGTTCGACCGACCGCTACACGAGTGTGGTTTGTGCCGGGCCGATCCTCATCTGAGTTCACCAGGGTCTGTCCTACCTCAGCCTCATCAACATCATGATTGTAAATATGAGGGAGGCCGCTTATCGGATCAAGATAGAACCTGATGTTCACCGCGCCGGCAACTCACTTTCTTCATATCCACTATTCTGTTGATTCGCTCACGCTCTTACTGAGCGCCGCTCAAGGTCAGCGTAATCTCAGTCCGTCGATTCTTCGCTTTATTCGCCAGTGTCGTGTTCGGTGCGATCGGGTTCGCTGCGCCCCTGCCGCTTGCCTGGATGCGAGTCACATCCACGCCCGCCGCGGCCAAGCGTTCGGACAAGACGCGGGAGCGATCCTGCGTGAGCTGTTCCAGCGCCGAGGCATCGCCACTGTTATCGGTGTAGGATTCGATCTCGATTTGATAGTCAGGACTGTTTGCCAGCAGTGCGCCAATCTGATCGAGTTTTGCCGCAGACGCTGCGGCCAACTTCGAAGATCGCGGACTGAGCCAGAGCGATTCCGCCAGCACGAGCGTCATGCCCCGGTTCGAATCGTGCACCGTCAAAAATCGCGACAACGACTGCTTCAGATTATCGGCCGCCGCGCGAAGATCTGCAGCGCGCTTATCAGCGGCGCGGCGCGAATCTTCGGCTTGCTTCTCGCCCTCGATTCGTGCCAGACGTAGCTTTGCATCATCAGCATCGGCGCGCACGGTTCGCAGCTCTTCACGCACTCGCGCGACTTCTGTCCGCGCATCGCGCAATTGCTCCGTCGCATTGACGGCATCGCGTTCCGCTAACTCACGCGCATGTCTCTCAGTATTCAGCTCGCCCTGCAGTCGCGAGATTTCCTGGTTGGCACTATCGGCCGTCTTTTCTGCGCTTCGGACCGCGGCATCCCGGCGCTCCAACTCTTCGCGGCGCTCGCGGGCAGTGCGTCGCACCATGGCCATGTCTTCCGCTTTGGCCCCGCTGCTGATCGCCTGGCGTGCAAGAATGTCGATTTCTCGATCAGGCTGATGCATTCGCTGCGCGCTCTCAGCCTGCGCCAGATCCGCTTCTGCGGTGCGCAGCTCATTCGGCGCATCCCGTTCAGCTCCCGCATAGCGAGCCAGATTGACGGCTTGGCGCGCGCCAAGCAACGCCACGGGAAATTCTCGGAAGTCAGTCTCGGCGACTGGCGGCACGCGTGAATCGCGGAAATAGTCGCTGGTGTTTCCGATGTATTGAATCTTCGCAGTCTCGAGTTGGGCGTCCCGAAGTTTTTCGGGCGCCAGATTCTCCATCACCACCATGCGGCTCGGAGAATGGACGAGGAAATGAGGTTCAGCCGTAACGATCAGCGCGAAGGTTTGCAGCGGAGTAGTCACATCTATTTTCGAATCAATTAGTCCACTGCCACTGCGTTTGATCTCGCCGAGATTATCAACATGCCCATCGGGCGAGATCGCCCAGAGCACGTAGGTTGTGTAGACGCTTCCCAATTCGTACGCGCGCGGCAGATTATCAATGGCCAGGGTCACGCGGGTCCCGCGCCGGCCCTGGCGTCTTACCGTTGCGTCACCCTTCAATCGCGGCAAGCGCTCGGTGCCGTGAAATGGAACGTCGATCGTTTGATCCAGAGGATACGTGATCGCCAGCGTGGTCCGCGTTACGTCGCTCTGGCTGAACATCGCGACGGAGCTGAAAACCAGAATGGCTACTGTGGCAATCAATCTGGAAATGGCGTGCTTCATCTCATTACCCCCTCTTAAGCCATAGACGCTGTCGGTGCGCAACTAAAGCCTCTCTGATTGATGCGATACTCGCAATCATTGTTGCCGAACGTCAGCGAAACAGGCAAGTTGCCGTTCGGAGTTCCGCCTTCAGGCCAAATAAACAGGCTGAAGCCGTCTAAAGGCGGAACTCCAAACCCACCCAGCTAGCACTACTGATCCAATGATTCTTTGTATTGTTTGGTGCGACGATCCTGCGCGAACTGAATCACGTAGAACGATATGGCCAGGAATAGCAGGATGTGAATCGCGCCGCCTTTATGCAGCGCAAACTTTAGAATGAACCACACGATGAGCAGCCCACTGCCGGTAATCCAGAGCATATTCGCGACTTTCGTGGCGAGATTTACTGCGGGCTCATTGTAAGCCACCGCGCGGTCGCGGTCGAACAGCAGGTTTGGGAAATTCGATCGCGCGCAGGCCGGTTCGGGAAGCGTCGCTGGAAATTAGCAGAACTCCGGATCCAAGTGGCACGGTGGCGAGTCCACGCGATTGGAATGAAGTCGGATGATTGGCTACTGAAGCCTGCGTTTCCGCGTCTTTCCAAATGGTCGCTCCGTCACGCCCTGAAAAGGCCGTGGCAAAAGCTTGCGTGCCGAGCACGATTACATCAAGAACGCCATCACCGTCCAGATCGGCGAAAGCGATAGCCTGTGGATCGCTATCGACCAACCTGTCCCACAGTATTTTTCCGTCTTCGCTTTGGATAGCCATTAAGTGACCGCGTTGCGTTGTCATAATCACGTCGGCGACACCATCACCGTTCAAGTCCTGGGCGATCAGAGTTCCTCGCGGTGAATCATCTTTGATTGACACTCTTCCCAGCGGCCGGAGGTCCGCGGCAGTCATGGCCGTCAATCCTTCATGGGTCCCAATCAAAACCAGATCTTGTCGCCTGCCTTTCACGACGACCGGCCCAGTGGTGGCCGGACTTCCGGCTGAGCCGGACCGAATTACTCGGGCCGTTTTGTCGCGCAGTTCGACCTCGCCATTTTCGTAGGCGATGAGCAGCGTGCCACTCGGATCGACAACGGGTGTGGGTGGTCCAATGACACGTGCGGGCAACAATGTCTGAGAGACAAGACTTCCACTGAGGCCGTTCAATACGAGCAACCGGCGCAGCGAGTTGTCGACAATAATTATGATCGGGCCGGTTGTATCCGATGACGCAATCGCTGAAGTAGGAATGGCGGGCAGGGGCGAGCGCCACAACTCGCGACCGGTGCGGCCCTCAATCTTAATCGCCGACGTTCCATCAAAAACCAAAACGTCATCGAGGCCCATCCGTGAATTGATGACTACCGGAGGCGCCGCTGCCGTGACAGGCCGTCGCCCGCGAAAACTCCACAACGCGACGCCGCTGGTAGAGTCGAGCGCGAACGTCACTCCGTCACTATTCGTACCCACAACATCCAGGCTTTCGCGTGAGCGCAGATGCGCAACTAACGGTCGAGCGATATCGCCCACCGCGGCGCGCCACCCCCCGGTCGTGACAATAGAATTAGCCGGCGGAGTCTGTGGAGTGATGGTCGGCGTTGGGCTTGGAACAATTGGAAGCCGAGGAGCAGACGGGGCCGCTACCTCAATGGTTCCCGCTGACGAGAACCCTCCTAAAGTCTTTGTGAGGGGTGCAATTCTCCAAAAATATTTTCCCGGGGCGAGATCGTTTACGTCAGTTTCAGTCCCACTAATCACGCGATCGAAAACGATATCGCGAAAATGAACATCGGAAGCCAGTTGCAGCCGATAACGCGAAACGCCGGCCCGTGGCCCCCAACGCAGGTGCACCGTCGTGTTTTGTAGTTGAGGATTGTTTTGGGCGCGGACTACTCCTTCGATCGTCACAAGGGCGCTGACGATCAGGATCAGGGCGCAAGTAATGCTTATGCGGAACATCGTCACCCAATAATAAACGACGAATGGTGCATTGTTCCTTGGTTCTCGGAGAAGTCTAGGGAGTTTCGTAGAGCTTATACCCGACGCCGCGGACCGTCAGCACATAATGGGGATTCTTAGGATCGTTCTCCAGTTTCTTTCGCAGCCGATTGATATGAGGATCGATGTTGCGTTGATAGCCCTCATACTCGGTGCTCCAGACTCGATCCAGCAGGTCATTGCGCGACCATGCCCGTCCCGGCTCTGAAGCAAGCAAATCAAGGATCTGAAATTCAAGCGGCGTCAGATCGATTCTCGCGCCCGCGCGGGAGACTTCGTGCCGGCGCCGGTCGACCACCAGGTCGCCGATCTCCAACCTGTCTTCACTGCCGTTTTGTTTGCCGCCGCCCAGACTGCGTCGCAACAATGCCTCAACGCGATACTCGAGCTCACGAGGACTGAACGGCTTCGCGAGATAATCATCGGCGCCTGCCTCAAATCCCGCGACTCTGTCATCGAGCAGATCGTGCGCGGTAAGAAAGAGCGTCGGCGTATCGATCCCGCGATCGCGCAACTTCTTTAACAGCTCAATTCCGGACATATCGGGCATGGCAACGTCGAAGATGAAGCAATCGAAACGGTTGCCCGTCGCGGCTTGCAGCGCGGCCGGGCCGCTCTCCTTCTCAGTGACTTCGAATCCCAATCGCCGGAAATATTCAGCAAGCAACGTACGCATGTCCGCGTCGTCGTCTACGATCATCAGCTTCTTCGCGTTAGAGGTTATCGGTTCGGGATCCACAGTTGTTTTCCTTGTACTGTCTCGATAAGAGCCGCAATGATCGAGCCCAGCTGGTATGTAAAGTTAGTCGGCGCAAGGGGTTTCCGCCTTAGTATGTCGGAGCTAAAGCCTTGACGTCAAACGATGGGCGTCAGTATATTGCCAGTTCGTAATCGTGCGCGGGCTCTGCGGTTTCTTCCCGATAACGATCGAAGAATCGATTCAAGATGCGCGATCTTCGTCGGCTTTTAAAGTACCTGCTTCCTCACACCGGAACGTTCATTGTTGCCACTGTCGCGATGATGGTTGTGGCCGTGCTCGAAGCCGCCACCAGCGCGTTGATTGTGCCCGTCTTCGATCAAGCACTCGCCCACGGGCAACCTCGTGCTACACCAACACCCTTTGCGCTCCAACGTTTGATTCCGGCCTCAGGTCTGCATGCTTTGCGGATGATTGCCTTGCTTCTGATTGTTTTTACAGTAATCAAAGGCATTGCCGAATACTTCAGTACTTATTGGATGGCCTATATTGGACAGACTTCGATTCTTAGCCTGCGCCAGGAGCTTTACAGTCATATTCTCGCGCAATCGGCATCTTTCTTCGAACGTCACCGCACCAATTATTTGGTTTCGCGTTTAATCTCCAGCGCCGCGGCCATCGAAGCAGCCGTTAGTAACACCCTGCGCGACATACTCCGTGAGGGATTTACGCTGATAGCATTTCTGGCGACATCGTTCTACGTGAGCTGGCGGCTCACTTTGGGTTCGCTGATCATTGCTCCACCCGTCGCCGGATTGACGATGCGTTTTGGGAAGTCCCTGCGCAAATTAGCGCGTGAATCGCTCGAAGGCAGCAAGTTTCTGACCGATACGGCACAGGAAGCCCTTGCGAATCAGACCATCGTTAAAGCCTACAGCGGAGAAGTTCGCGAACGAAGCCGGTTTACCGCGGTCGCCCAACGTGTGCGTCGGGCAAACCTGCGGTCCGCGAGTATCGCCGGCATGTCACCGCCAATAATTGAATTGATTGGAGTCCTGTTTATTGCTGTACTGCTTTTCTTCGGCGAGCGCGAGATTAGATTGGGCCGTATGGATCAGGCGCAATTCCTGCTTTTCATCGTACTTCTGTTTCGCAGCTACGATCCCATGCGTAAGCTTTCACGACTGCAAAACGCTATGTCGCAGGCTCTGGCCGCAGCGCAACACGTCTGGGAAGTCCTGGATGAGCATGCGGAGATAAGTGAGAAGCCAGGCGCGATTGAGTTGCAGCCGCTGCGAAGCGAAATTGAATTTCGCGATGTGCGGTTTGGTTATGCTGAGGAAGGACGCCCGGTCCTGCGCGATATCAATCTTACTGTTCAGGCCGGTAAAATGGTGGCGCTGGTCGGTGAATCGGGTGGCGGCAAATCAACTCTGACAAAGTTGCTGCCACGCTTTCACGATCCGAGTTCAGGCCAGGTTTTTTGGGACGGCGTCAATCTGCGCGACGCGAAACTCAGGGGCTTACGCCGCCAGATCGCTCTGGTCACCCAGGAGACGGTGCTCTTCAACGACACGGTTCGCTATAACATTACGTACGGTCATCCAAATGCGACGCAGGAAGAGATCGAGGACGCGGCCCGGACGGCTTTTGCTCATGACTTCATTCTGGAATTGCCCAATGGTTATGACACGATTATCGGCGAACGGGGCACCTTTATTTCAGGTGGACAGCGCCAACGGCTCGCGATTGCCCGCGCCGTATTGATTGACGCGCCTGTGCTCATCCTGGATGAAGCGACGTCGGCACTCGACGCAGAGTCCGAGCACCTGGTCCAGCGCGCTATCGCAAATTTGATTCGTGACCGCACAACCATTGTTATCGCGCATCGCTTATCAACCGTCAGGCGCGCCGATCTGATCGCGGTGCTCGAAGCGGGCCAAATTACCGAACGCGGAACCCACGCTGAGCTGCTCGCACTTGGTGGTCAGTATCAACGGCTTTATGAATTGCAGTTCGCGGATGAGGAAGAGGAACTAGTAAGCAGTGAGCTGTAAGCAGTGAGCAGTTGATCTGAAAGGAGGATCTGATGAGTAAACCCCACAAGAAACTGGTGGCTTGGCAAAAAGCTATGGAGTTGGTTGAAAGAATCTACGAGCTAACGCACACGCTGCCGCGAGAAGAGATCTGTGGGCTGACATCACAGCTGCGTCGTGCCGCAGTATCTGTTCCATCGAACATTGCCGAGGGAGCTGCCGGTCGATCTCCAGTTCAATTTCGAAACTATCTCAGCGTTGCGATTGGATCGTTGAACGAACTCGCAACGCAACTTGAAATCGTTTGGCGCGTTGGCTATTTGGATCGCGACGCTATAGCCACCGCCGAGACTTTAGTTGACGAGTGTTTAGCGGTAACCTATGGACTCCGCAAGAGTCTAAATTGAAAGCGTCGCCGCTTCTGACTGCTCACTGCTCACTGCTTACAGCTCACTGCTTACTATTATGAAATCAATGACCGGTTTTGGTCGCGGCAATGCGACTGGTGAAGAATTTGATGTCGCGGTTGAAATCAAGACCGTTAATAATCGCTACCTGGACATTCACTTGCGGATCAGCCAGGAGTTGGCGCCGCTCGAGATGAATATCCGAAAGCTCATCAGCACGCGCCTGTCGCGTGGTCGTGTCGATCTTAATATCAATTTGGAGCGCACGGGCGAAACGACTTATGAAATTAATCGCCAATTGATCGGCGGTTATGTCAGCGCGCTCCGCGACATTCAAAAAGAATTCAATCTGTCGGGTGACGTGGATATCAACACGCTTACGCGTTTGCCCGGCGCCCTGGGTACGGCGCGCAGTGGTATCGACGAATCAATGTCGGACGGCATCACGCGAGCTATCGGCGAAGCTCTAAACGATCTCGAAAAGATGCGCGCGAGCGAAGGTGCGGCCCTCGCCCAGGAGATGCGGGTGCGTCTTGCCAAGATCGAAGCAGAGGTCCCGGTGATCGAAAATGCGGCCGCCGGCATTGTCGATGCTTATCAGCAGCGCGTGCAGAAGCGGATCAATGAATTGCTGTCGCGCGGCGACAGCCAGGCCATTCAATTGGACGCGGGCCGGCTGGCCCAGGAAGTTGCCTATCTCGCCGATCGCAGCGACATCACTGAAGAACTTGCACGCCTGCGAAGTCATCTCGAACAATTTCGCGCGGCGCTCGAGGCGGACGGGGAGATTGGCAAGCGGCTTGATTTTCTTTTGCAGGAACTTAATCGCGAAGCAAACACGGTGCTGTCCAAATCTACTGAGATCGCAATCAAAGACGCCGGCCTGGTAATCAAGGCTGAGGTTGAGAAACTGCGGGAACAAGTGCAGAATGTTGAATGAGCTAACAAAAACTGAGAGTGCCCTTCCATCCTCGACCGGTCGTGGAATGCTCATCGTAGTTAGTTCGCCATCCGGCGGCGGCAAAGGCACTTTGATCGATCGCGTCTTGAAGACAGTGCCGGGCGTTAGTTACTCAGTGTCTTACACGACGCGGGCGCCGCGCGGCTCCGAAGAAAATGGCCGCGAATATTTCTTCGTTGACGAGCCGGCGTTTCGCGAGATGATCGAGCAGGGCGAGTTTCTTGAGTGGGCCAATGTTTACGGGCATCTCTATGGCACGAGTTTCGCGCAAGTTGAGCGCGAGCGCGCCGCGGGCCGCGACATTATTCTTGAAATCGACGTGCAAGGCGCCGGGAGCATCCGCCACAAAGTCGCTGACAGCGTGTCGATATTCATTCTGCCGCCCTCGTTTGAACTGTTGCGCGAAAGACTGGTGACGCGCGGTACCGATTCGGCGGCGGACCTCCAGCGGAGATTGAAAGGCGCACCAGCGGAAGTCGCGCAGTACGCGAGTTTCGATTACGTGATTTTGAATGACGATATCAATCGCGCCTCACAACAGCTGGCATCGGTAATTTACGCTGAGCGCGCGCGACGTGAGCGGCAGGAGATTAGCTTGCGCGATGCGCTCGAAGATTTTGGAGTCACAGAACCGCGAGCGATAGCGAGCGGATCAGATGTTCAAGCTTGAGGTCTGAGAAACCAACTAAGGTGTTCTCTGTGTCCTCTGCGGTTAGTTTGAAGGAGACTATCTAAAACAATATGGCAGAACAAGAATTAGATGAATTGGTTGAGCAAGCACCACCACCTGAGATCGATTCGAAGTATCGGCTCATTATCCTGGCGGCCAAACGTAGCAAGCAGCTGCAGCGCGGCGCGCGCCCGCGCATCGAAATCGACGCGACCAAACACAAGTTTACGCGGATTGCACTGGAAGAAGTGATTCAGGGCAGAGTGCAATTCCATACGACGCATGAAGACGACGAACCGGCGGCCGGATCGTAGGCCGTTATCCTCACATTCCTTTGTAATCAGGACCGCCGCCACCATCAGGCGTCACCCAATTGATACTCTGGTAAGTACAAAAGAATCTCAGCAATCGCAGGCTCCGCCCTCGGATCGGTCCGCAAAATATTGGCGGGAGTCTGAGTTGCGAAAGCTCCTGTGAATTGGTTGACGGCAAGAGCCGTTACTGATACGCTCCGCCTGCTTCTTTCACGTTGAGTGAGACCGCTGCCTCAGAGCCTGCGACTCGCCGCAAACTCCCTGCTCCGGCCAACAACTCAATAGACCGCGGGTTGCAGGTTCGCTTGCCTGGACAGTTCTACGTCAATCCAAGGGAAGGCTACCCGCCCCATCCTCGCTTAAAAGGAGAAAACAAAAATGGCTACTAAAGATAAACTCTCGAGGGGACTTAAGATTCCACCTCCAAAACCTGCGCCAATGCCCGTTGAATTGTTCGGACATGTGACTCTGGTTGAGGGCTATGCGTTAACGGGTTTCACCGGTTGTCACGCGCTCGTTTACCTGCGGGACACGCCCAATAAGACTGTGGCGGTTATGACTACCGAGGTGCGGCTGCAAAGCCTTCTGGAAACGGCGTTGGATACTAAGAATCTGATCGCGTTTCTTGGTGTAAAACTGACCAATCCTCCTACACCAAGGGGAGGAACCTGGGCAGTTGATGTCTACAGCATCGATGGCGTGATTCTGTACGGCGGCCCGTGAGTTGTTTAGTTGTAGGTATATGACATTCCGCGCGGCCGGACGGGAAACGGCCGCGCGAGATTTATCCAGAGCGCCCTCACTCTCTACCATCCAAAGTAACTAGTCACATTCCCTTGTAATCAGGACCGCCGCCGCCCTCAGGCGTTACCCAATTAATAATCTGGTAAGGGTCCATGATGTCGCACGTCTTACAGTGAACGCAGTTCGAAAAGTTGATTTGCAGTTGACGGCGTTTGTGCCCGCCCGCTACCGCAGGCGGTTCTGACACTTCTACCATTTCGTAAACGGCCGCAGGGCAGAATCGCTGGCAGGGGTTTCCGTATTCTTCCGCGCAACGGGTGGCGCAAATATTCGTGTCCAGCACATGCAGGTGCGCCGGCTGATCTTCATTGTGGGCCACCGCGGCATGATAGACATCCGTGACTTTGTTGAAGGTCAGTTCCCCGTCAAAGCGAAAGTCTTTGTATCGCTGACTGACATCATCTCCGGCGTAGCCATAGCCGTTGAGCTTCTGCATCGCTTCGTGGCCTGACTCCTGATGATCGCGATCGAGGACGCCCCACGCGCGGCCGCCGGTGATGTACTGCAATCCCGCATTAGCCATGCCCAGCCAGCGTCCATGACGAAATCCCGCGTGAAAGTTTCGATAGCGGCGCAATTCCGGCGTAATCCAACTTTGTCTAACGCGACGCTCAAAGCGTTGCAAGGCACTAGCTGAGTAGTCGTTGATAATCAACGCGTCGAAAATTGTTTCCGCGGCGAGCATTCCGCTCTTTATGGCAGAGTGGATGCCCTTTAGTCGCGCGGCGTTCAAAAATCCCGCGCTGTCGCCCACGATCAAAACTCCATCAGCGTACATCCGCGGCATCGCATGCCAGCCACCGGCCGCAATCGCCTTCGCACCATAGCGGATCATCTTGCCGCCCTTGAGCAGTTTTGCAACGAACGGGTGCGACTTGTACTTTTGAAACTCAGCGTGCGGATCGATCAAAGGATCGCGATAGTCGAGTCCCGTCACATACCCGAGATTCACGACCCGGTTCTGCATCCCGTAGATCCAGCCGCCACCATACGTCCACTGGTCGGACGGGAAGCCAAGCGTGTGTGTTACCCGGCCCGCGGGATAACGATCGTCGGGCAACTCCCAAAGCTCTTTCACGCCCAGGCTGTAGACCTGCGGCTCGCGGCCTTCATCTAGGCCGAGGCGCTGAATCAATTTCTTCGTTAACGATCCGCGTACACCTTCACCAAGCACCGTGACTTTCGCGAGCAGATCGACTCCGGGTTCATAATTCGCTTTCTGATTCCCTTCCTTGTCGATGCCCTTATCGCCGGTGCGCACGCCGATCACTCGATCATTTTCGCCGTAGAGCATTTCGGCTCCCGGAAATTCCGGGAAGATGTTTACACCCGCCGCCTCGCATTGTTCGCCCATCCACGCCGTCAACCGATTAAGCGACACAATGTAATAGCCGTGATTGTTCAGCGGCGGCGGGTTGATCGGCGACCGAATCGCCCGCTTCTTCGTGAGATAGAGAAACTGATCCTCTTTGACTTCGGATTCCAGCGGCGCGCCTTTCTCTTTGAAATCCGGAATGAGCTCGGCGAGGCCGCGCGGATCCATAACCGCGCCGGAAAGAATGTGCGATCCAACTGAGGCGCCCTTTTCGATCACGGCGATCTGGATTTCGCCGAGAGCGTTTTCGTTCTTCTCGTTATGACCGGCGATCAACCGTGCCAGATGCAGCGCTCCGCTAAGGTTCGCGGGCCCCGCGCCGACAAACACTACATCCATTTCCAAACTTTCACGTTCCATATTGCGACTTCGTCTCGTCAGGAATGCATCAACGACCCTGCGACTTTCTAAAATGAATGACCATTCAGTTTCAGAGTATTGTAGCGCAAATTGTTAATTTGGGTGTTTGTTTCGAAGCCCAAACCAGCAATTTGCGCCACAACGTGTGCGCCATCTTTTGAGACGTCGATGGTTGATGTACACTGACGGCGTTTCTTAATGAGTGAAGACCGTTTCGAAAGAGTCGACCAACTCCTTTGAAGCTCAATATCTTTGATCCGAACAATCCGAGCGAACCAAACATGAACCCCCGAAATGCTTTCAAAGCGCTAATCGCGCTCAGCCTGATAATTTCTGTTTCGTGTCTCTTCCCTTCCCGGACTCTCGCGTGCGGACCGTTTTTCACAGACGCGATTTTCGTTTTTACGAAGCACCCGGATTTTCCGCTTGAGAAGTTCGCCGGCGGAAAACTGGGTATCGTTACGCCAACGTGGGCCCGCTCGTATCTCGTGGTTGCGTACCGCACGCTGGCCGGCAACGCCTTAAGCGAAAGCGAAGCGAAAGACGTCAAGAGTCTTTGGGATGATCGGCTGAATCTGAGTGACCACTCTGACGATTCGGGGGGCAAGAACTGGATTGAAGCGCGCAAGAAAGTCCCGGGCGCAACCGCCATCACTGAGGTTCAAACTTACAGAAATCAAGAAAAGCCCCACGAATATGAAGAGTTTCTGAATTGCCAGCAGGACGCATTTCAGACGGCAACCGCGACCCTGGATGAAAGAATCAAGAAGTTCGGCGAGGGGAGTACTCAGGTGCGCGACTGGCTGGCGGCGCAGGACCTGGTGTTTGCGAACTGTCACGAGGGCAGCCACATACCTGAGCCAACCGCAGATCAGGACGCCCTCGTTCGTGCTGATCGGGCCTATCAAATCGCGGCGGCGAATTTCTATTCGACCAATTTTGATGAGGCAAAGAAACAGTTCGACGCAATAGCGAAAGACAAGACTTCTCCTTATCGCATCGTTTCACCGTACCTTGCGGCGCGCGCGATGCTGCGCAAAGGAAGCTTTGCCGAAAAGCCTGAAGAGGGGCGTCCGGCGCTCGCGGAAGCCGAGGATCGTCTGAATGCAGTCCTGAAAGATTCTTCGCTGAAACTGTCGCATCATGCGGCGGGACGGCTACTGAATCTGGTGCGCGTGCGCTTGCATCCGGAAGAAAAAACCCACGACCTCGCGCATGTCATCTTGAAGAAGGATGCGAGCGACGATTTTAAGCAGAGCATTTGGGACTATACAGTTCTGCTCGACAAGTTGATCGGGGAAGATGACGCAGGCAAGAAACCTCCAATCCCCGCCGGCCTCACATCTGACGATCTCACTGACTGGATTATTGCTGTCGAAAGCGATACGCCTGGTATCGCTGCCCATTCAACTCAGCGTTGGGAACAAACGAAATCGCTGCCGTGGCTGGTCGCGGCACTAATTAACGCAGACGGTAAGGATGCGAAGCTAAACGAACTGTTAACCGCGGCGGCGGCCGTGAATAGTTCATCACCCGCGTTCGCGACGCTGACTTTTCATCGCATTCGATTGCTCAAAGAAGGAAACCGGATACAAGAAGCCCGCGCGGTCCTGGATAAGACCTTGGCCGGAGATCGACAGCAGTTGTCTATATCCGCGGTGAACCTTTTCCTGAGCGAGCGAATGACGATGGCGCAAAATGTCGATGAGTTTCTGCAAAGTGCGCAACGCGAAGCTGCGGGTTTCAGTGATGACAACGATGGCCGCGAGATTCCAATGGAGCCAAAAGAAGCTGAGCAGACAGTCGGAGACCGGAAAATCTTTTTTGATCTCGACGCGGCGAATGTCTTCAACAAAGCGATGCCCGTTGCCATCATGATGGATGCCGCGCGCCCAAAGACGCTCCCGGCACACCTTCGCAAGGACGTAACCCAGGCTGTATTTGTCCGCGCTGCGATGCTCGATGAGCGCGAAACGGCGATGCAGGCGGCTGGTTTACTCCAGGACATGTATCCTCAAATGAAGGTGTTTCTGACTGCTTATGAAAAGGCGACGACGCCTGACGCCCGCCGTTTTGCTGCTGCTTTTCTCAGTCTAAAATTTCCTGGTGTGCGGCCGTTCGTTTCTGCCGGCATTGGCCGTACGACTGCGATTGACGACGTCGACAGCTATCGCGATAACTATTGGTGTACTGAACCGCCGACGCCACAATTGGGTTCGCCATCCGATGACGATCCACAGGAGCAAAACAAGAAGCGACCGGTGGTCGCGCCTGAGTTTCTCAAAGCGAGTCAATCGCTGGCGGCGCGTCAGTTTGCAGCGCTTCAGGCCCTTGGCACCGCGCCGAACTATCTCTGCCGCATGGCAATCGAGTGGAGTGATAAGAACCCAACCGATCCGCGATCTCCGGAAGCACTTCACCTCGCGGTGCGATCGACGCGCTACGGCTGTACAGACAAAGACACCGGCCGCTGGTCCAAAGCGGCGTTTGATCTGCTTCATCGTCGATATCCGAATACGACCTGGGCAAACAACACCAAGTATTGGTTCAAAGGATAAAACGCACACTAGTGCGGCGAGTAATCGAGGGTGAACGAACACAAACACACCAACGCCTTAATCCACGAGACCAGTCCGTACCTGCTTCAGCACGCGCACAATCCAGTGAACTGGTATGCGTGGGGCGAAGAGGTCCTGGCAAAAGCACTCGCTGAGAACAAACCGATACTACTCAGCATCGGTTATTCGGCGTGTCACTGGTGCCACGTCATGGAACATGAGTCGTTCGAAAACGAAGAAATCGCGCGGTTGATGAACGATAATTTCATCAACATCAAAGTCGATCGCGAAGAGCGGCCCGATCTCGATCAGATCTACATGACTGCAGTCCAGATGATGACCGGTCAAGGCGGTTGGCCCATGACAATGTTCCTCACACCCGAGGGCGTTCCGTTTTATGGCGGCACGTATTTTCCGCCCAACGACCGCTACAACATGCCGGGTTTTCCACGCGTCCTGCTAAGCGTTGCCGAAGCGTATCGATCACAGCCGGACCAGGTGGCAAACACTGCCACCTCCATGCTGGGCGAGCTGCGGCGAGTGGGGTTGGCTGAAGAGTCGCGCGAACTACTGACTCCTGAAATTCTGGAGGGCGCCTATAGCCGGATCGCCAGGAATTTCGACGCGGTCAATGGTGGTTTTGGGAGCGCGCCAAAGTTTC